>ERZ779889.319-NODE-319-length-64118-cov-10.180463_pt1 | contig 64118 bp, 59 predicted proteins | sample MGYA00511030_ERZ779889 | MGnify/ENA primary metagenome ERZ779889 (study PRJEB29588, sample SAMEA2160616) | human gut metagenome | biome: human gut; feature: human-associated habitat; material: faeces | place: Denmark | collected 2008/2010 ... | reverse complement strand
AACCCGCGATCTTCTCCGTGACAGGGAGACATGTTAGCCACTACACCACTGGTCCAAAACAGTTGCTTATACATTATCCATAAAAGAGAAACGATTTGCAAGCGATTTTTCTAAATTTCTCTATTTTGGAAGTCTCCTTTCGTTCTGTGCGACGCCCTTCGGAAAAGAAGATTCCGCTTTGAAAAAAAGCCGGTAATCGCTGTTCGGTGCGGAATCCCCTTTTTCAACGAAAAAGCCCTGAAAAAAAGCCCCGAACGTTCGGAGCCTGAATTTTTTTGGTTGCAGGGAATGGATTTGAACCAATGACCTCCGGGTTATGAGCCCGACGAGCTACCAGACTGCTCTACCCTGCGATATTTGCGATTGCTTATTTATAATATCACTTAGCGATAAGCGTTGCAAGGATTATTTTCGGAAATCGCTACAAAATAAATTATGCGCCTTTCTCCCCTTTCTATGCGCTTTTTCTTTTCATCGCGTCAGAGAAGCGTTATAATGTAATCGCTTACAAAAAACTTCATTCTAAAAGAATGAAAAAATTTATCCCTTGATTTTAGCACAGATATCCGATATGATTTTCTAACCGAAGGAGGCTAACCATGAGCAACACGTTTAAAATCAAAATCCGCGGTCAGGAGAAAGAATTCGACCACAAAGTCAAACTTCTCGACTTAATCGAAGGGGACGTTCACGATTATATCAACGCGTCCGTCAACAATCGGCTCAGAGAACTTACCTACGAGGTGTTTTACGATGCCGAAGTCGAACTCTACACGAAGGCCGATTACTATGCGATCAAGATTTACGAAACCAGTCTGCGCTACATCATCGCCATGGCGGCTTCCCGCGCCTTCACGGATTTCAAAATCAAATTTTCCTACAACATCTCGCGCTCGATCTACATTTCCATCGTCGGCGGCGGAAGACATTTTACAAGCGAAGACGTCAAATTGTTGAAAGCGACGATGGACGACATCATCGCCCACGATTATCCGCTGGTCCGAAAAATCGTCACGAACGAAGAGGCGGAAAAGATCTATCAGGAACGGGGATTCTCCGACAAGATCGAAATCCTCAAATACCGTCCGGAAAAGACGGTTCATTTCTACGAGTGCGACGGCTATCTGAACTATATGTACGGTCATATGGTTCCCTCTACCGGGCATATCCGGGACTACCGTCTGATTCAGTTCGGCAACGGCATTCTCGTTCAATACCCGCGAAGCGAAGAAAAAGGCGAGATTCCCGTCTTTGAAGAAGCGCCGGTTTACGGAAACACGCTGAAAGAATCCTACACCTGGGCGAAATTGGTCCGATCCGATTCGATCGCCGCGATCAACAAGCACGTCGAAAAGGACGGCGCGATCGATTTCATCAACCTCTGCGAACAGCATCACAACAATATGCTGGCCGATCTGGGACAGCAGATCAAGACCAATAGCGGCAACATCAAACTGATCTGCATCGCCGGCCCTTCGAGTTCGGGCAAGACGACGTTTGCCAACCGCTTGCGCATCGAATTACTCTCCATCGGCATCAAAACCGTCCGGATTTCGATCGACGACTACTATCTGGACAAGGAGATCACTCCGCTAGACGAGGACGGAAAACCGGACCTGGAATGTCTGGAAGCCCTCGACGTTCCGCTTTTCAATCAGAATATGCTCGATCTGATCAACGGCGAAAAGGTGCAACTGCCTCATTTCGATTTCCAGTCGGGCAAACGCGTTCCGGGAAGAACCATTCAGATCGAACCGGACGAAATCATCATCATCGAAGGCATTCACGCTTTGAACGAAAAACTGACTTCGCTGATTGCCAAGCACCAGAAATTCAAAATTTTCATCGCCCCTCAGGCGCAGATCAACATCGACAATCACAATCCGATTTCCCTTACCGATCTGAGGCTTTTGAGAAGGATTGTCCGCGACTATCAGTTCCGCAATTCTTCCGCGGAGGAAACGATCTCGATGTGGCCTTCGGTTCGGAAAGGCGAATTCAAGTGGATTTACAAGACGCAGGAAAACGCGAATTACGTGTTCAATTCGCTTTTGCCTTACGAAATCTGCGTGATGAAAAGTTACGCGTTGCCGCTTTTAAAAAAGATCAACATCAATTCGCCTCATTATTCTCTGGCGAACCGTCTGATCAAATTTCTGAAATTCTTCGTCGATCTCGAACCGACATGGGTTCCCTGCAATTCGATTCTCCGCGAATTTATCGGCGGTTCCTGTTTCAAAGACGTATAAACTATCGCGAATACTTCATCTCGAACGCGATGCGCTCGATGGAAATATTTTTCTTCATTTCTTCCAGATAGTCTTTTCTCATGGCGAAATACGCCGAAGAATCAATACCTTTCTCTTTCGTCAGATAATCGTTGAGCATCGCCTCCATCCGGAAAAACGTTCCGTACAGGTGGAGAATCGCCATGCTTTTGAAGTAATCCCGGTTTGAATAAATGAGCAAAGGCGAACTGTGCGCCAGTTCGCTGCTGGTTTCGTATGCCGAAGCATACCGGCTCAGCCCCGCGACGAGTTCTACTCCTTTCCGAAAGTTCAGTTTCATCTCCGGATAGACTTCCGCGTGATTTTCGATGCCGTAAAGCCAACCGTATTCGATGTACTTTTTGGTATCTTTCGATTTCAGTCCGAGAGGCTGCATCTTTTCCCTGACTTCCCGATGCAGGGCTTCCTGCCTTTCCGGATCACCGTTATCGCTGTGATAGAACCGGGCGTATTCGATGTGCCGGGCGTAAATCTTTTCCAGATACGGCATATCGTAAAGAACTTTTGCGATGCATTCGACTTCGTGAAGAGTCCGCCAGGTGGCGAAAGCCTCCGTTTCAAAGCAATGATTCAAAAGATAGATGACCCCTTTCGACATTTCCAACCCCTTTTTCAGAATGTCCAGAAAGATCGGACTTCTTGGATTTTTCAACCGGGAAAGTTCGTCGAAACGGTTCATGATGAAATTCAGAAAGAATTCGTACGTCGTCACTAAGGGATTGTGCTTCCGGATCAGGGGTTCGTTCTCGTAACTCCGGAATTCGTTGATGTAAATCTTATCGCTGAGAATGGCCGTCAGCCTTTCCGCGTAGTTGGTGTTTTCAAAAAGATGACGGACCTGATCCGGAGACAGAAGGCGGATATTGAACAGGTGTTCCTCGCAAAGGTAACTGAGAACGACGTCCGGTTCAAGAACGTAGATGTCCTTATGCTCTTTTTCCATTCTGCGGCTGATCGCGGCATAGAGACTCTCGAAAATCGGATAGAGGTCTTTCTTCATCTCTTCCGGATAACCTTCCAGATCGTAGAGTTGATTGAACGCGTCTTCCCTAGTCATAGAAAGTCACCTCCGCGTTTAAATAGAGCGCGATTTCTTCGACCGTTCTTTTCTTTTCTTCGTCGATCCTTCCGGAGCAATGCAGGCGGCGGACGACCGGAAGATAGTAGCGATCGTTCAGAAGGCTTTCTTTTCCCAGAATCAGCACATAGCCGTTTTTTCTCACCATCGCCAGTTTCAGCAATTCGACGGGACGGCTGTCAAAGACAAGACCGGCCTCTTCCGGATTTACAAAACAAGGATAAAAATTCCCGACCAGTTCCCTGTACGCGCGTTCGTCGATCCGTTTCATGTCCGCTTCCGCGTACAACTCTTCTTCGCCGAAATCCGGATAGTCTTTCAGATACAGAAAGCGGTATTCTGCATTGAAATCCCCGATGAGTTTTAACGCCCGATCGTATTCGATCGCGGAAAAAAGCGTCCGGTCGTAATCCAGTTTTTTAAAGACAAAGGCCGAATCCGACAAGGCGTGGATTTCCGGATAAACGACTTCGCCGTCGATTTCCTCCCGATCGAACCGGATCGGAACGAAGAGTTTTCGTAACAGCCAGTTCTTCTTTTCGAGAAGCGCCTGAAAAGAGACGGCATCGTCGTCGGAGAAGAGACGGTTGAGATTGTCCAGATATCCGTTCAAAAAAATCACCCGAATCTATTGTAAAGCATTCCGTCGAAAATATCTTCATAAATCTTTTAATCACCGATGATTTGCCTTTTCATAGATTAAATTAGGTGTTCAACTTATGGAATTCATCAATTTCAATCACGTATCCAAGTCCTTTTTTTCCGAAAAACAGGAGACCAAAGTCCTCGACGACATTTCCTTTTCGATCGAAAAGCAGGAAATCGTGGCGATTCTCGGCCCTTCCGGCTGCGGCAAATCGACGATTCTCAATCTGATCAACGAACTTTGCGAACCCACCGGCGGAGAAATCCGGATCAACGGAAAACTCGGTTATATGTTTCAGAAGGACTGTCTGATGTCCTGGCGGAATATCTATAAAAACGTGACGATCGGGCTGGAAATCAAAAAGGACAAATCCAAAGAATCCGAAAAATTCGCCCGCGAACTGATGAAAAAGTATCAGATTCAGGAATTCAGTTCCTATTATCCCAACGAGTTAAGCGGCGGTCTTCGCCAAAGGGTTTCCCTGATCCGGACCTTGGTACTCAAACCCGATGTGCTTCTCCTCGACGAGCCCTTTTCCAAACTCGACTTTCAGACCCGTCTTCTGGTTCAGGACGACGTATACGCCATTATCCGGAACGAAAACATCTCCGCGTTAATGGTAACGCACGACATCGAAGAAGCGATCGCGCTTTCCGATCGGGCGCTGATCCTTTCCAATCGCCCCACGAAGATCAAAAAAGAAATCCGTTTCGGATTCGAAAAAGACGAAAAGCCGACGGATCGAAGAAGAAATCCGCTTTTTTCCGAGTATTTCAATGAAATCTATCAAGCGATCAACGCCGAATAAGTCATTCGCCCGATTGAATCAATCCCGCCGAACGCTTTCATAGAATATACTAGGTGAGATTTCATGAAAAAAGTCAATTCGGTATCCGACTACAAAAAGCAGAAACGTAGCGAAAAAAGAAACGTTCTGATCATTCAGGTTTCGATTCTGGTTCTCTTCTTTTGCGCGTGGGAATTCCTGACCCGATGGAACGTCCTCAACAGTTTTCTGCTCTCTTCGCCTTCCAAAGTGTGGACGTTATTAAGCGCCTACACCCTCAGCGGCGAAATCTTCTCCCACGTTCTCATTTCGACGGCAGAAACCGTAATCGGATTGGCGATTTCGCTGATCGGCGGCATTCTGATCGCCACCTTGCTCTATCTGTGGCCGTTCGCCGCGCGGGTTCTCGATCCGTATCTGGTTTTGCTGAACGCCTTGCCGAAATCGGCGATCGCGCCGATTCTGATCATCTGGCTCGGGACGGGATTGAAAGGAATCGTCGGCGTTTGCGTTTCTTTCGTTCTCATCATCACGATCCTCAACACCTTGAATTATTTCAAGAACGTCGATTCCGACCTGATCGTCATGATGAAAAGCATGAAAGCGAGCAAGGCACAGATCCTTTTCAAGGTCATCTTTCCCGCGAATATCATCAATCTGCTGTCTACGGTCAAGGTCTGCATCGGACTTTCCTGGGTCGGCGTCATCGTGGGCGAATTTCTCGCTTCGAGGCGCGGACTCGGCTACCTGGTGATGTACGGCGGACAGGTCTTCAAACTCGATCTGGTGATGATGGGCATCTTTATTCTTTCGGCGATCGCTTTCCTGATGTACGGCATCGTCGTGCTGATCGAAAAACTGCTTCGGAAAAAATACCGGATTTAGTCGGTCGCGCGGAAATAATGCCCTGAAAAATCCTTCTGATCCAAGGCTTTCCGTTCCTCAAAGGCTCTGAAAACGCGCTGAACTTCCTTCCCGTCTTCGATCGTGAAATCGATCAGAAAATTCCGGATACCCGCTTTTTCGATCGCCTCCGTCTGGGCGAATAGACAAATCGGACGGGGCGAAAGAACCCGGGTCAGACATTGTCCGTCGGTAACCAAGGGGTATGCCGAATTCAGACGGTCTCTCAAATAAAAACGGTTCTTCGAACACAGAAGGCAATGATCGCTCTTCTTTTGAAACGCCGACGCGATCGGGCAGGATTTCATCACCATGTAATCCGGGTGCCCGTACAGGTAGATTCCTAGATTCGGATAAAACCCGTGCCGGCGAAAGAAGCCCCGCCGCATCGCTTCGATTTGACCGAATGTGCATTCCAGCGAGGCGAATACCAGCGAGTATCCTTGCGAAAAGAGGAAATCCAGCGCATAGGAATTCGTCGTATTTCCGTAGGGCGAAAAAATCGTCAAACCCGGTTCCGTTTCTTTGTAGTACGAAGCGATCTGACGATCCTTCGTCTTTTTTTCGTCGCGGTGATCGATACGCGGAAGAAAGACGAAAGCGCCGCCTTTTTCACCGCAGAGGTCATACCGATTCGAATCCACCTGCGCTTTCTGCTCTTCGGTCTCGGTCTTGACGAGGCAAAGACGGGTCTCAACCTCGTCCAGCCGGCACGCATACGCTTCCTCGTTCCGGACGGCTTCTTTCATCCGTTCCCGTTTCCGGTCGATTTGAAGAAGAACTTCTCTCCGCGCTTCGTTGATTCGGGAAACCGGAAGAAAAATCCCTTCCGGCATTCGGATATCGACAGACGGAAAGTAGTACGGAAACGTATCCGTCCGGTTCATCTGGGCGACGATTTTCGCAAAAGACGTCGGGCAGGAATCGGCTTTTTGAAGAAGGCAGGAGGAAACGTATTCCGCGCGGTTTCCTCTTCGGTCTTTGACGACAACGCGAAACGGTTCGCCAATGTCACCTTCCAGGGTCAGTTTCAGCGGAATTTTTTTCGGAATTTTCATCTGTTTCCGGATTTCTTCTAAGAGCGAAGAATCGCTTGTCCGCATCACTTTCGTTCCCTTCTGCAAGGAGATTCCGCGGATATCCACCGAAATGATTTCCCCTTTCTTCGCTTCTTTCGCATGGCGTCCCTGCACTTTGAAAGCCGTCAGAAGGAAGCCGTCCAGACGGCGATTCAGAAACTTGATCCCGTCGTGAAGGCGGACGTCTTCTTTCAACAGAATTTCGGCGGTTCCGCCTTTGATTCGGACGACCTCGCCGATTTCAATGCCGAGATTCGACGGCGTATCGGGGTTGAGCAATTGCGTCCGGCTCGCGCCGAAGAGATAACCTTCGGTGAATTTCCGATTGTAGATTCTGCGGATTTTTCCGATTTCGTTTCCGACTGAAACGCATGTTCCGTCCAAAGCCCGACGATAAGAAGCGACGACCTGATAGATGTATTCGTCCTGTTTCATGCGCCCTTCGATTTTCAAGGAATCCACGCCGAGTTTCCGGTATTCTTCGATCCGGTCCAGCGTCATCAGGTCTTTCGTGGAAACGGCGTACTCCCCTTTCGCGCCTTCTTTTCCGATCACCCGCATGCTGTTCCGGCACGGTTGCGCGCACTTTCCGCGATTTCCGCTGCGATTTCCGATAAAAGACGACATCAGGCAGTTTCCCGAATACGAGACGCAGAGCGAACCCTGCACGAAGACTTCGACTTCGGCGCCCAGCGCGACGATCGCCTTGACTTCTTCCGAAGAAACTTCCCGCGCCAGAACCAATCGCCGGAACCCCATTCCGATCAGACTCTTCGCCTGTGCCGGATTGTGACAGTTTAATTGCGTGGACGCGTGAAGAACCAGATCCGGAAACGCGCGGTGCAGATAAAAGGCCAGTCCGAGATCCTGCAACAGAATCCCGTCGACATCGTGAAGGTACAGAAAACGGGCGAATTGCACCGCATCGGCGAATTCGTCTTCAAAAATCAGCGTGTTCAGCGCCACGTAGACGCGGACGTCGCGGACGTGCGCATACCGGATGCATTCGGCGATCTCTTCTTCGGTGAAATTGGTCGCGTAACTTCGCGCGGAAAAACGCTTTCCGCCCAGATAAACCGCGTCCGCGCCGGCGTTGATCGCCGCTTCCAATGCGTTGAAATTTCCCACCGGTGCCAATAATTCCATAGATTTCGTTCTCTTTCTCTGCTATTATAGCATTAAACGTAGCAAAGGAAAAGAAGATATGGAATTGGAAAACTGGCGGAAAGAAATCGATGCGATCGACGCCTCCATGGCGGAACTGTTCGGAAAAAGAATGGCGATCGCGGAAAAAATCGGCGCATACAAAAAGGAGAATCGTCTTCCGATTCACGATCCGGAACGGGAAAAGGAAGTGTTGAAAAAGAATCTCGCGCGTCTGAATCGTCCCGAATACGCGGATCTGTACGCCGATTTCATGCGTTACCTGTTCGTCTTGACGAAAAGGCTCGAAGAAAAGTGATTACCGATGAAAGAAGGCGGCATATACGTTGAGGATTGCGTCGAAGTCCGCACTCCACGCATAGCGCGAAAGATCTTCGGGGCGGAGAAAAAAGACGGCGCCCTCCGAGGAAGGAACAAGCGTTCCGGCATAATCGTCGCAATAATAGAGAAGACTCACTTCCCTTTTCGCTCCGAGCCATTCGTAGTAACCGACGGGAACGACCTTGTTTAACGTCAGCCCGGTTTCTTCCCGGATTTCGCGAATCACGGAAGCAAGCGAAGATTCCCCTTCCTGAACGTGTCCGCCCGGAAAAGTCAGACCCGGCCAATCCTTTTTTTCGCGGTTCTGCACGAGAATCCGCCCTTCTTTGTCGGCGATCAGACACATATTCGTCAGAATAACGTCCATTTTTACCTCCTGAGCCGATTCATTTTTTCCCGGCTCCTTTTCAATTCCGCATTCAGACGTTCCCGGTCTTCTTCTTTCAGTGCCGCTTCAAGTAAATGCAGTTCCGCGATGTATTTTTCGATCAGGGGAAGCAGTTCCCGATTGTTTTCCATCAGAATCTCGCCCCAAAGCGCTTCGTTGATGTTCGCGATTCTTGAAAAATCCTTAAACGCCGTACCGGCGCATTCCCCGAAATCGGAGTCGGGACAGGCGTTGATCAGACTGACCGCGAGAAGATGCGGAAGATGCGAAACGTAACCGACCGCGCGGTCGTGTTCTTTGTCGGATACGACGCGGACGTTTTTCACCCCGAGAATCTTCGCGAGTTCGTCGGCGAACTGCCTTCCCCGCGCGGTATTCCTTTCCGTCGGAACGATCAGCATGGTCGAAGAATTGAAGATATTCCCGGAAGCATGGACGACGCCTTTGGTCTCTTTTCCCGTCATCGGGTGCATCGAAATCAGTTCCTGTCCCTCTTCGAGAAGGTTCTGCATATCGTCGATGAAATGCGCTCTCACCCCGATGATGTCCGTGAGCATCGCGTCTTTCTTTAAGCGATTCCGATGCTTTTCAAGCCATACGGGGCAAAGAGACGGAGGAAGAGCCAGAATCAGATAATCGGCTCCGGCGATCCGGTCTTCTTCGCTTTCGTCCTCATTTCGGATGATCCCCCGCTTTTTTCCGATCGCCAAAGCGTCCGGATCGGAGTCCGCCGCGTAAACTCGATACCCCGCTTGACTCAGGCGCTCGGCGTACGAACCGCCCATCATGCCCAGACCGACGATCAAAAAATGCTTTTCTTTTTCAATCAAGGACGTTCACCTCGATTCCGATCTTTTTTAAGTCCTTGAAAAATCCCGGATACGACTTGTTCACGCATCGGGAATCTTCCAATGTCGTCTCTTTCGTCACCGTCGCCAGAATCGACAGAGCCATCAGAATCCGATGGTCGTTATGGGCATCGACGATCTGATCCGGCGAATGCACTTTCTGTCCCGCGATCCGGACTTCGTTTTCTCCGACTGAAATTTCCGCGCCGAATTTTTTCAATTCGCTTTTCATCGCTTCGATGCGGTCGCATTCCTTATAACGCAGACGGCGGACGTTGACGAAACGGCTCGTTCCTTCGGCGAACAGCGCCAAAACGAACAGGATCGGTCCTAAATCCGGCTGATCCGCCAGATCGATTTCCGCCGCTTTCAAAGAGGAAGGAAGGAACGTGTAGCCCGTCTCGTCTTCCAGAAAACGGCCGTGAAAGGCGCGGAGCATCGTCAGGATCCGCGCGTCGCCCTGACAGGTTTTTTTCGGAGCGATCTCCACGTGAATCGGCGCGTTGATCTGCCCCAGCACGGCGAAAAAGGCCAGTTGCGAATAATCGCCCTCGACGCGGTAGTCGCACCCCCTGTATCGCTGGTTTCCGCGAATCCGATAGGCGTTTTCGCTTTCCTCGATGCAGATGCCGGCTTCCTTCAAGGCGGAAAGGGTCAGATCGACGTACGGTTTCGATTCCAGTTTCCCGGATACGATCAGCGTCGAATCCGTTTCGATCAGGGGAAGAGCAAAGAGCAGGCCGGAGACGAATTGCGAGGAAAGGTCCCCCGAAATCCGGTAATCTCCGCCGGAAAGACCGCCTTTCAGGACGATTTCTTCGCCGATTTCCAGCCGATCCTTAAAGATTTCCCGGTACGGTTCCAACGGACGCGTCCGAAGGCTTTCCCTCGCTTCGATCCGGGTCGTCGTGAAGAATCGGGCGAAAAGAGGTATCAGAAAGCGAAGCGTCGAACCCGACTCGCCCGCGTCGAAACGCGCCTCTTTCCTTTCCGGAATCCGAGGGTGCATTTCGATATAGCGATCCGAAACGACGATGTCGGCAAACGCGCGCATCGCTTCTAGCGTGTACCGAAGATCGTCGGACAAGGCGAAGCGTTCGATCCGGCTCACCTCGCCGAAAGCCAGTCCGGCGGCAATGATCTTGCGGTGGGCGTCGCTTTTGGAAGACGGCACGGAAACGGAACCCGTGCACCGCGAGGCGCGAATGCATACCCTCGCCATTTCAGATCTCCCGACCGATGACTTCGGCGATCTTTCTTCCTTTTTCGATCAGAGAAGCGAACTGATCGTATTTCAGGCATTGCTGCCCGTCGCTGAACGCCTTTTCCGGCTGATTGTGCACTTCGATGATCAGTCCGTCGCACCCGGCGGCAATCGAAGCCAGAGACATCGCTTCCACCAGATCTCCGCTCCCCGTCGCGTGGCTCGGGTCGATGACGATCGGAAGATGCGAATACTTCTTCACCAGCGGTATCACGCTGACATCGAGGGTGTTCCGCGTATACTTTTCAAACGTCCGGATTCCTCTTTCGCAGAGAATGACGTTCGGATTTCCCGATGCGACGATGTATTCCGCCGACATCAGCCACTCTTCGATCGTCGAAGCCATTCCTCGTTTCAAAAGGATCGGTTTCGTCGTCCTCTGCCCCACCGCTTTCAGGAGTTCAAAGTTCTGCATGTTCCGCGCGCCGATTTGAATTAAGTCGACGTATTTTTCAAATTCGTCGATTTTATCTTCGCTCATCAGTTCCGACACGATCGGAAGGCCGTGCTTTTTTCCCGCCGTCGCCATGGCCAGAATGCCGCGCGTGCCGAGACCCTGAAACGCATACGGCGACGTGCGCGGTTTATACGCGCCGCCCCGAAGCATTTTTCCGCCCGCCGCTTTGACGTGGAGGGCGATGTCGTCGATCTGCTCTTCGTTCTCTACCGAACAGGGACCGCCCATGATGACGATCGGCGAATGACCGCCGAGTTGAAGCGAGCCGATCGAAACGATCGTGTCCTCTTTGTGAAAAGCGCGGGAAACCTGCTTGTACGGCGTGGCGATTCTTCGGACCGATTCGACGCCGGAAAGCGCCCGGACCGAGTTTTCGTCGATGCGCGTCGTTTCGCCGATGATGTTGCACGAAGTGATCTTGTCGCCCTTGATGATCAGCGTCTTGCAGGCGTACGCCTGAAAATATCGCTCGATCGCAGCGATCTGTTTCTCTTCAATATCGTTTGCCAATGTCAATATCATAGTTTTCTCTCTCCCCTCAACACGTCGATCGCTTCGCAATAACCGTCGATCCCGTGTCCGATGATCCTCTTTTCCGCGTATTCGCCGATATAAGAGATTTTCCGAAAATCCTCCCGCTTCTCCACGTCGCTGATATGCACTTCGACCGTGCGGATCTGAACGCTTTTCAGCGCGTCGAGCAAGGCGATGGAAGTATGCGTATACGCGGCCGGATTGAAGACGATGCCGTCGTACTTCCGGACATATGCTTTCTGAATCCAGCCGATCAGTTTCCCCTCGTCGTTGGATTGCCGGATTTTCACCCGAACGCCCTTCTTTTTCGCGTAATTCCGGATCTTCCGGCACGCCTCTTTGTACGTTGCCGTCCCGTAGATTTCCTTTTCCCGAATGCCCAGAAAATTGAGATTCGGGCCGTTAAGAATCAGCATTTTCATCGATTTCCACCACCTTCGCGACCGTTTCTTCCAGCCGACCGTCGTTGGACACGGTCGCATCTGCGTAATGGTCGTATTTTTCTTTTCTTCTTTCGTAGAGCGAAAGATAATCCTCCCGATCGTTCAGTTTCGGACGGTCTTTTCCGAACAAAGCGGCATCCGGCTCTCTCTGTAAGGCAATCAGCACGCCGTTCTGACGAAATAAGGACATAATGCGGTCGTTTTCGACCAGACCGCCTCCGGTCGCGATCACTTTTCCTTTTAAAAGCGCCGCCTGTCCGGCAATCTCTTCTTCGCACCGCCGGAAATACGCTTCGCCGTACCGCTGGAAGATTTCCTTCACCGAAAGACGGCATTGCTTTTCGATTTCCCGATCGATGTCGATGAAATCGGTGTGCAGGCGTTCGGCTAATAACGCCCCCACGGTCGACTTTCCCGAACCCGGCATGCCGATCAGCACGATCGAGCGGTTTCGCCGCCGCACCGTCGCATACACGCTTCGGTACTTCTCTTCGCCGATCGGAGAAGAAAGAAAAAGTTCTTCCGCGTATCCCGCCTGATCGACCAACGTCTTCAATCCGTTGATCGCCTGAATTCCCCGTTCTTCGGCTTCCAGAAGAAGGGCCGTCCGATACGGATTGTAGATCATGTCGAAAACGCATTCGAGGCGGGGAAAAGCATTCAGCCGGATCGGCGTCTGATCCGTATCGGGGTAGGTTCCCACCGGCGTCGCGTTGATCAGAATCTGAACGTCCGCTTTTTTCATTGCTTCCGGATAGGAAATCCACGCGTCGTTTTTCGGATTCCGGGAAACGCCGTAAATGCGTTGAACTCCCGCCTTTTCCAGCACGTAACGGATCGTCCGGTACGTTCCGCCGCTTCCTAAAATCATCGCCGTTTTTCCCTTGATGCCGATCCGGTGATCGGCGAAGGTTTTCGCCACGCCCAGATGATCGGTGTTGTATCCGATCAGTTTCTTCTGCCGGCAGACGATCGTATTCACCGCGCCGATTTCCCGCGCCGCGCCGTCGAGCGCATCGAGAAAGGGAAGCACCTTTTCCTTGTAAGGAATCGTCACGTTCAGACCGTCAAAGGCTTTTTCGGACAGAAAGCGTCCGAGTTCTTCCTCTTTCAACGGCTTTTCGGCGTAATCGATTTCCTCGTTGAAGAGGCGGTGAATCTCCGGCGAATAGGAATACCCCAACGGATATCCGATCAGATACGCTTTCATTCGTCCCTCCGGAAAAAATCTCTTCCGTACTCTTCCATGAGGAGATCGAGAATCGCCATCGCGCTTAAAGCGTTGATCCCGTATAAGGCTCTGGGTACGATGCACGGGTCGTGTCTTCCCCGAATGACCGCGCGGACTTCTTTCTTTCGGTCCAGATCGACCGTTTCCTGCTCTTTTCCGATCGACGGCGTCGGCTTGACGACGGTGGAAAAGACGATCGGATTCTTTCCCGCGATGCCGCCGAGAATCCCTCCGTTCCGGTTGCTTTTCAGGACGACTTCTCCGTTTTCGATTCCGTAGGCGTCGTTGGCCTGACTTCCTTTGAGATGAACAAAGCCGAAGCCCTCGCCGAACGCGATCCCCTTGACGCCGCCCAAAGCAAACAGATAAGAAGCGAGTTTGCTCTCGACCGAATCGAAAAACGGTCCTCCGATCCAATGGGCGCGAAGGTCGATGTAGGTTTCCACGATTCCGCCCAGAGAATCCCCTTCCGCCCGCGCTTCCCGAATGCGTTGTTGCATCAAAGCCTTTTTTTCTTCGGAAAAAGTCGGAAAGATCTGCTCGTTCAGGTCGCGAATCAGCGTTTCGACCGGCACGGAAGGATCCGCATCGTCAACGTCGTAAATCCGTTTGACGCGGGAAGCCAGCGCAATTCCTTTCCGGTTCAGAAGCGATTCCGCGATCGTGCCGGCGATCACGTAACAGGCGCTCAACCGCCCGGAAAAAGGGCCTCCTCCCCGATAGTCCTGAAATCCGCGGTACTTCACTTCGGCGTAGTAATCCGCGTGCGAAGGACGGACGATTTCACGAGCATACACCGCATCGTCGACGTCCTTGTTGTCGAGGAGAAACGTCAGAGGCGCGCCGGTCGTTCTTCCGTTAAAAAAGCCGGAAACGATCCGGAAATCGTCCTGTTCTCTTCTCGACGTGGACAGTTCCTCGATTCCCCTCCGCTTTTCAAGCGCTAGATTCAGCCGGGAAAAGTCGATTTCCGTTCCCGACGGAACGCCGGAAATCACCACGCCGATCTGAGGACCGTGCGATTCGCCGAAAACGGTGACTTTAAACAGATTTCCGATCGTACTCATTTTCTTCGCCTCCGATTCTTCTTCTGACCTCCGCGATGTCGGAAGAGACGATCTCTCCCTTTCCGACTTCTTTCACCAGGACCAGATTCAGCGCGCCTTTGCGCCATTTTTTATCGTTTTCCACATAACGGATCACTTCTTCCGGATCCGCGATCTTCCAAAGCGGCACCTGCATTTCTTCGAGAATTCCTTTGACTTCCCTTTTCAGAGCCGGATCGTCGATCATGTAGAGCATGCCGGAAGCAACGGCCTCGCCGTGATAGATTTCGTTCAGATGTCCGATGCTTTCAAACGCATGAGCCAGCGTGTGTCCGAAATTGAGGATCATGCGTCTGCCCGCCTCTTTTTCATCTTCCTCGACCACCGCGATCTTGCTTCTCAGCGACAGTTCGATCACCCGATCGATTTGTTCCTCGTATTCCCGATCCCGGAAGAGGCGGTACAATTCCGGATTCAGAATCAATCCGGTCTTCAAGGCTTCAATCAATCCGTTAATCAAGTGCCGCCGCGGCAGCGTTTTCAGCGTGTCCGGATCGATCAGCACCCGATCGGGGTGATAGTACGTTCCGATCATATTCTTCACGCCCTGAAAATTGATGCCGTTTTTTCCGCCCACCGAAGCGTCGATCATGCTTAACGTCGTCGTCGGCACGGCGATAAAGCGCATGCCGCGCTTGTAAACCGAAGCCGAAAACGCCCCCAGATCGGAAATCACGCCTCCGCCCAGAGAAAGCAAAATATCGCTCTTCTGAAACTGATGTTCGAGAAGGAAACGCTGAACGTCGAGAAAATTCTCCGCCGATTTGGCCTGCTCTCCCTGTCGGATCGTCAGGCAAAAAGCGTTTCGGATCGCTTTGCAAAGCCTTTTCCGATAGATTTCCGGTACGCCGTCGTCGCTGAGAATCAGGACTTTCGCGTCCGAAAAAAAGGGATCGGCGCCGAAATGAGACAAAGCGCCTCTTTCCAGCACGATCGTGTAATTTTTATCGGATACGCGTACATCTATGTTCATTTGTTCCCCTTTCGGATCCTCGAAGGCAATCTTGCTTTTTATGATACCACAAAGAAGAAAAGTTGACTATCAATCTGTCAAATCGATGGAAATTTCTTTCAGATAAAGCGTTTTCGTCAATCCCGAAAAGACGATTTTCAGTTTTCCCTCGACCGGCGTCTCACACGGAAAGAAGAAAACCTGCGCCGTCGTATTTCCGCTAGTGACTTCGCCCAGAAGTACGTCGCCGACGTACACTTGAAGAAGATACGTGCCTCCCGAAGCGGAAGAAGCGTTGATCTGCACTTCCTTGATTTTCGACAATTCGCCGATCCGGATCGCATTCAGCGATTCGATGACGACGGTTCCCGCCGGTGCCGTTCCGCTTCCGAACGCCACGCCTTTATCCTTGTTCCCGGTTCCCCGCGCGCCGCTTTCCATCGAGAAAGCGAAATCCAGCGCGTCCAGGCTCACTTCCAGAGGATTCGTCGAGGATAAGCCTTTCAGCAACTCCGAATTGGCTTTTCCGTCCTTGATGAACGAATAGATGTATTCAAAATCCTTGTTCGCGTCTTCCTCCGAAACGGTGATTGCATACGTAACCGACGTCTTTCCGTCGCCGACGACCACGTCTTGGGTTCCCACGTCCTTTTCCGTGAACACATAGCCGTCGTTCAGCGAGAAAGAAAGCGAACCGACGTCCGTTTCGTCTTTCGACAGATCGGTATACACCGTATAGGCCTTGCCGACATCGGCGCGCGTAAAGGTTTCGCCGACCCGATAGTCGTAACGAACGCTTTCGATCGCCAGATTCTGGTAGTTCTTTTCATTCATTTTCAATTGCAGGAAACTCGACGAAGGCAAAACGTCTTCGATCGTTCCCGCCAGATCGCGCTTGTCGCCGTAGACGTAATCGACGAACATCGGAAAGTCGATGTACGGATTCCGGTTCTTCTGATACGAAAAGACGACCTCGTTGTGCTGGTATTCGTGAACGTCGACGTCGAAAGAAGAAGCCCACGAAACCAATTCAGACCGGTTGCCGTGCATGCCGTAGCCGTTCAGAAGCACATCGTTCATCGTGTAACTCCCCTCTTCGAGGCGGAGATCCGAATAGCAGGTATCCATGTAGAGAATCGCGCGTGAAAGAAGTCCCTTGTCCGTATCGCCCGGCTCGAAGTGAAGCGTATCGGCCCGATAGTCGTCGCCCTGCGAAGTGATCGTGCCGGTTGCCGTGCCGAGTTCCTTGTTCCCTCTGGCCGTATTGCCCGAATAAAACGAAGCGAACAGATTGTGATAATCGCTGGCCACGCCGCCTTTCGAACCTTCTTCCGGACGGGAAAAAGTGAGCGAAACCAATTCGCCCAGATTTACTTCTTCCCCTCCTTCCGGAAGGAGCATAATGTCCGTTCTGCCGTTTCCCTTTTCCGCCGCGCTCAAAGCGGCAACCGAAGAAAAGAAAACGCCGTCTTTCAGGAGATTTCCGCCCGAAAAGGTATAGACCGACGGACTTTCCTGCCCGCTTTCCAGAATCGAAAGCGCGGACGGATAAACCGTTTCGCCTTCAAAAAGGAGAACGAATCCGTCGTCGTTGAAACCGATCGAACGGAGTTCTGTGCTTCCGTCCAAAGCGACATTGATCGTTTTTCCGCTGACATAGTGGTTCATCAACGACTGACAGAACGCATGTTCTTTCTGCCAGCCTTTTCCGTTGTAATTGGTTTCGCTTTTCAGAATTTCCTCTTTGGAATACACTTGTTCGACCTTGTCGAAATTCGTCTGAGACTGATCGGCCAGCGCGTTGACTTCCCAATTGGAATGATACGGCTGAAAGACGATGTCCGACGCGATCAACGCCTGCAACTGCCTTTTCAGATCTTCGCCGTTTTCCCACGAAACGATCGAAGCGTAATAGCCCTCATGCAGGTCTTCGACTCCGAACGGAAGCGAAGAGACTTCCGAACTCGCCGAACTCGAAAGCGCCGACGTGCTTTCCGAAACCGGAGAAGAACCCGATGAATTTCCCGTAGAAGATGTTTCCGAAACGGAACCGTCCGGATGGGCCCGACAACCGGTTAAAATCATCGCGCTCAGAATGATCGTGCCGAACAGACGGCTTTTCTTTTTTTTCACAAAACCTCACCTGCTTTCATTATACAGGATTTCGCTTCGTTCGCATCAGAAAATTTTATCGGCGGACGATTTCCAGAAGGAAAAGGTCGTCGAAGCGGATCCATTTCCGGACGATCCGGATCTTTCTTTCTGTCCGGTCGACGGAAACGACCGCGCCTTCCGCTTCCAAATATTCACCGTTTTCAAAATAGACGACTCTGACCTGATCGTTTTTCTTCACGTCGAGAAGAACCCGGTTCAGCGTTTCCGCGTCGGTTTCCGGAAGTTCTTTCCGTTCGACGACTCTCTTCTCCTCTGCTTTCAGGGCCTCGCGGAACCCTTTCAGAGCATCGAAAGGAATGAATTGCTTCGCCCGGTCGGCTTTTTTTCTATTCGCCATTGTGACCTCCGATCAATTTATTCCGTTTCGGCGTCGTCGCCCCTTTTTCCAGATTCATGCCGCGCATCACCGCGCTTTTTCCGTACTTTTTCTTGATTTTTACCAGCGTTTTCTGCAAGCGGACATCTTTTCGGGCTTCTTCCCGATCGATAAACAAGTCGTATTGCTCGTACAGTTCGTCTTTCACGTCCGAAAAAAAGACCGTGATCTTCCGGATCGGCGTCTCCCTCTTCGTCGTCTTCCGATACAGTTCGAGAAAGCGAGGAAGAAGAAGGCGGAAACTGTTCGTCGTATTCGTCAGTTTCGCGCTTCCGCCGGAACGCGGTATTCTTTCTTTGGAATAACCGACGGAAAGTCCGATCCCGGAAGCGACTAAATGCCTTTCGCTCAGGTCGAGACAGGCCAATTCAACCATTTCCTTGACGACCAATTCCGCTTTTTCAAAATCGTAATCCTCGAAAAGCACCTGTCCCGATGAAACGGAACGGGATTCGACTTTATAATTGTGGATATCTTCGATCGTGCAGGGTTCGACCCCTCTGGCGTGATCGATCAGGTATTCGGCATTGACGCCGAACAAGCCGTAAAGGATCCGCGGATCCGCTTCGACGACGTCTTCGAGATAATAAAAGCCGTGACTTTCCAGCCGACGGGCGATTCCGCTACCGATCTGCCAGAAATCCGTCAGAGGACGATGACGGCCGAGTTGTTCGCGATAACGCGTTTCGTCGAGGACGGCGATCCCGTTTTCCCGATGCTTCGCCAGAATGTCCAGCGCTACTTTGGCCAGATACAGATTGGTTCCGATCCCGCATGCGGAGGGAATCCCCGTTTCTTCGAGGACGGTTTTCATGATCTTTTCCGCCAGAAGTTCCGGACTCAGCCGGTACAGTCTCAGATAATCGGTTACGTCGAGAAAGGCCTCGTCGATCGAGTAGACGTGAATATCCTCTTTGGCGACGAAGCGCAGATAAATCCCGTAAATGCGCGCCGAATAACGGATATACAGGCTCATCCTCGGCAAAGCGGTCAGATAGGCGATCGAATCGGGAATCTCGTACAGCCGGCATCGGTTCCGGACGCCGAGTTCTTTCAGATGCGGCGAAACGGCGAGGCAGATCGCCCCTTTTCCTCTCGACGGGTCAGCGACCACCAGATCGGTCGAAAAGGGATTCAACTGACGGATCACGCATTCCACCGAAGCGTAAAACGTCTTTAAATCGATGCAGAAATACGTTCTTTGCTTGTTTTCCGAGAGAGAACGGCCGCTCATTTCGTGCCGTTGATTTCGGAGTCGATCTTCAAAAGCCGGTTGTATTTCGCCGTTCTTTCGCTTCGGCAAGGCGCGCCGAACTTGACGTAATCGGCATTTACCCCGTAAGCCAGATCGCTGATAAAAGAATCTTCGCTGTCGCCGGAACGGTGGGACAAGATGACTTTGAACCCGTTTTTCCGCGCCAGATGAATGCAATCCAGCGTTTCGCCGATCGTGCCGATCTGATTCGGCTTGATCAGGATCGAATCCGCGAGTTTCTTTTCGATGCCCATCGCTAGACGCTTTTCATTGGTCGTGAAAAGGTCGTCCCCGACGACAAGCACGCGCCCTTTCACCTGCGCGGCAAATCCCTTCCAGGCCGGATAATCTTCCTGATCGAAGGGGTCCTCGATGGAGAGAATCGGAAACTTCTCGATGATTTCCAGATAAAAATCCCTCAGTTCTTCCCGGCTCATCAACCGTTTTTTCTTCGGAAGATAGTAGCCGTCTTTCCGCTTCCACTCGCTTGCGGCGACGTCCAGACTGATTTTAAAGTCTTTCCCCGATGTGTATCCGGCGGCGTAAATGGCTTCCGTCAACACCCCGAGCGCCTCTTCTTCGCTCTTGAAATCGGGTGCGAAACCGCCTTCGTCGCCCACGCTGGTGGCAAATCCTTTTTTCTGCAACGCCTCTTTGAGACTGTAATAGACTTCCACGCACCAGCGAACGGCTTCTTCCATATCCGAAGCGCCGACGGGAACGATCATAAACTCCTGAATATCGAGCGAATTGTTGACGTGCGCGCCGCCGTTGATGACGTTCATCATCGGTACGGGAAAACGATGAAGATCGATCCCGCCGATGAAACGGTAGACCTCCATGGAAGACAAGGCGCTCAACGCTTTCAGATAGGAGACGGATATGCCCAGCAATCCGTTTCCGCCGTATCTCCGCTTGTTCTTCGTGCCGTCCAGAAACAGCAGAAACTCGTCCAGTTCTCTCGGCGAAGCGAATTCTCTGCCCACCAGATAATCGTGCAATTCCTTGTTGATCGTCTTGCAGACGTGATAGACGCTTTTCCCCCTGTACACCTGGGCATTGCCGTCTTTCAGTTCCTTGGCCTCGTATTTTCCTTTCGACGCGCCGGAAGGAACGATGCTCACTCCCTTGTACGCGTCGTTCAACGTCAGTTCCACTTCGACCGTCGGTTCGCCTCTCGACGAGAGAACCTGACGCGCTTTCAAATCCGTAATCATGGCTTTCATAAAAAAATAACCCCTAAATTAGTTTAGGGATTATTTCTTTAAACCATACGAAACTTTAATGAACCCATGGAAAATCGGTTCCTTCTGTCTTTGAAGAATCCGATGAAGACGCTTCAAATTCAGAAGAAAGTTGCGAATCCTGTTCCGTAGAATCTTTCTCGGACGAGAATTCGGACGATGCGCTCGTCTCTTCTGAACTGTCCTCTTCTTCGCAAACGGAAGATGTGGTGGGTTCGTTTGAATTTTCCAAAGAACTCAAACTCGAAGTATCGCTTGAATTTCCGCAAGAGAACAGAACCAAAGCGGTTAGAAAGAGAAGAAATTTTCTTTTCATTTTTTAATCCTCTTTACTAAGCAACGAAAGAAATGGCTGAGCAACCTCAACCATTTCTCTTTTTTTACTTAAAGAACTCTCCCCAATCGATCAGTCCGTCTTTTTCTTCGTCCGGTCCGCCGAACGTGACGGAAGCCGAAGTCGTGACGATATCTTCTTTGGAAATCTCTATTATTTCTATCTCAGGCGAATGATAATTCTTTTTCATTTTACTTTCCTCCTTTACTGAATTTGGGCTTTCATGGCATTCAGGACTGCATTATCCGCAAATCCGTTTTGCAAATAGTGATCGACGAGACTGCTGACAGACCAAGTCACTGTTTCCAGATCGTATCTTACCGAATCGAGAATCACGTAAGGCGTTGCCGTAACGTCAGTCGTCCAAGCCTCAACAGGAATCCCCGTCAAAGCCGTGATATAAGTCGAAGATCCGTCTTCATTAACGGTTTTGTTTTCTTCCAAATCCAACTCAACTTCTTTTTGAACATTGTTGACCGTTATGGCCACTCCCACAGCGGAAATCTTGTCCAGATCATACAAATCGCTCGGAAGCGTAAATCCAAAGCGTAAGCGCGCATCCGTGCAGGTAAGGGCAATCGCATCATACGTAAGCGTAATTCCCGAAATATCTAACCGATCCGTTCCGGTGTTTTGGATGACGATTTCTTTCGTGCCGGCCGGGATTTCAATCGCGCCCTCCGTCAAGGCGGAAGAAGTTCCGTCTAAAATCAAAGTTCCATACCCATAATTGCTGGCATCAACGGTGATCGACTTAACGGAAACATCTGTAAGCGTGAACTTCAAAGAGCCACCATTTAAAGAAGCGTCTTTATATAATCTGAATCCATTCGTATTATGTAAATAATGATTGATCGAATCGTTTGTGCAATACTCCAACCGCGCGCCTCCTTGCATACCGGAAGGAAGAACGCCGGATACATCTTCAACGCTATTTTTGCTTGCAGAACCGGTGAAACTCTGAGAACCGGCGAAGTTTAACGATTCGTCTGTATAGGTGACCGAACGGCTGCTGTAATTGACACCCAAGCACGCCATTGTTTCGATTTCCTCCACAGGATGAACAACCGTCAAATCGATTGCATTGCTTACATACTTTTGTCCATCTACCGTCATCTCCGCAGAAATCGTCGTCGTACCACTTTTTAATCCTTTCAATACGATGACGGCTTCCGAATCGACAATGACAAATTCGTTCGCATCGAAAGTCGCAACCTCCGGATCGCTACTTGTCCATACGATATCGTTTTCTGTGACGCTTGCGGCATTCAATAACATTGCGTGAATATAACTGCTACTGCCTACTTTAATCGTATTGTCGATGATCGTATCGTCCAATGAAACGGTTATCGTCGGAGTCGTGATCAATTCCCATTGAGCAATCAAGGTGATATTCTCTGTCGGAACAAATTCACCCGCATCGTGAACAGTTTCCGTGTTTTCTTCTTTCCAACCCTTAAAGGCATATCCTTCCTTCGTCGGGGTCGGAAGAACCACTTTCCCTTCTTCCGTTATCAATTCGGAAGACTCGCACTCGCCGCCGTCTGCATTTAATGTGACGGTGTACTTTGTTTCTGTACTGTATTCAATGTTGACTACCGCACCAGTAACCGATCCGCTCGTAAATTTAGCGGCAGAAAGCATCTTGAAATATGTATAGCCGTCCATTTCGCTGAAAGTCCACGTAATGGTTTTGGAATCGGTGCTTTTTGTTCCCTGAATTCCGTCTGTAACCGTCGTGACGCCAGCCTGTGAATCCTGTCCCACGGAGATGTACATGCCGGTGCTGAAAGATCCGCTTGAAGTTGTAGTCAGTTCGATTTTTGTAATGTTTCCTAAAACCGCCTCGTTATTGTACAAATAGAAATTAGTCGAGGCACTGGTTTGATTTCCTCTGATTTGACCGGTTTTCGGATTGTAGTTACATGCCGAAACACTCAACCCTCCTGTTGAAGTTCCGGTAGTAAGCGTTGTGACGTAACTGGATGCTGTTCCGTTTGCAAATCCGGTCATGACGATTGAATCTGTCTGAGCCTCCGCTTTCACCGCGCTTGCTTTACCGAATAACCCGCCTGAGGTCAAAGTCAATCCGGTTACAGCCAAAAAGCCAAGAATACCGCGCCGTATATTCTTTTTTTTCGCAGATATCATAGATGTTCCCCCTATTATGCACAAGTACCGCGCCAAAATTTAACTTTAATCTTCCTGCTTTTTAAGTTTCATTTTAAGTACGCAGGCTATAATTAAATCTTTTTGGCAACTCATATTTGCAATTTCACTTTATCATTTCTGATTTTTGTTTGCAATTGATATTGACAAAATAGCGTATTTTTTAAATAAAGTCGGACTTGCTCGACAGACGCGCATTTTTTTATGCTACTTGTCAAAAGAAATGTCAAAAAATTCGTTGTCGCAACCTCATAATTATATGTTCGCGCTTCCCGAATTCAGTCACTTCTGATGATTCCGGACTTCCTTGCGGCAATTTACGTTTAATCCTTTAAGCATCCGATCGGGATCACATAAACTCCGTCTTCTCGTTTGTATCCGTATTCGGTTCCTGTAATCACGATCTTTAAATCAGGCAAGCGGAGAGGACATTGTTTTTCCGTCTCGTTGTATTCTTTTATAAGCCGCTCGATATCGCATAAATGTTTGGCTCCCAAATCGATTTCATTTGAACCGAGTTTAAACTCAATCAAGGCGTATCTGCCGTTGTTTAAATGCAAAACACAATCGGCTTCGAGTCCGTATCGATCATGATAATACGATATCTCTCCGCCGAGAGCAGAACTATAAATTTTCAAATCTCTTATACAAAGCGATTCAAACAAAAATCCTAGTGTCTTAAAATCGCTATTGAAATATTCGGGCGAAAGTCCGAGTGCCGCAACGGCAATAGAGGGGTCGATCAAATTTCTTTTTGTCGACGAGCGTATAGAGGTTTTAGAACGTATTGCAGGACACCATGCCGAAATATCATCGATGATATAAAGTTTTTCAAGCGCGCCTATATATTCCGCAATCGTTTTTTCGGAAACATCGCAAGTTGACATAACGTCGCGATAAATTGTTTTCATATCCGAAAGCGTGCAGATATTTCTTGCGTAAGAGCGGAGTATGGTCTCCGTCCATTTGGAATTACGCCTGACTTTGTCGATGTTGGAAATATCCGCCTTGCAAGTTTGCACAAACAAATCTTTTGCAATTTCAAGTTGATAGTCTCCGACTTCTTCTGACAGGCTTGCCGGCCCCCCGCCGCGACAGATCGCAAAGATAAGGTCATCCATAGTCATATTGGAAATGCACCCCTCGAAACCTTCGGGATTATTAAATAACGCGGATAGCGAAACTGTACCATTTGACTCTTCGCTCTCATAGAGACTCATAGGATACATGGTCATGGTCGATATACGCATCGTGCCGGTATGGGGCGTATCCACCGTTTGCGATGATGATCCGGTTAAAATATAAAGTCCTTTTTCGCCACGATCATCTACTGACTTTCTTATGGCCCCCCAAAGTTTGGGAGCGTCCTGCCATTCGTCAAACAAGCGCGGATTTTCGCCGATTAAAAGTTTTGATGGCATTTCCTTTGCGACCGCTAAATAATTCTCTCTTTTATCCTCATCTTGAAATTCGATGACGCTTTTTGCTCTTTGTTTGGCGGTAGTCGTTTTCCCACAACCTTTCGGTCCAACAATAAGCGTCGCTCCAAACGCCTTTAATTTTACATCTAATAATTGATCCGCAATTCGTTTTTTGTACGATTCCATTTTCACACCTCAACAAAAGTATACCCCATTTGCAAAGAAAAACCAATACCGTTTCCATGATTTGAGGCTAAAAACTTCCATGATTTGCGGCATTTTATTTCCATGATTTGCGGTAGCCGAAAAAATTTCACTCGTTCAGTGGCGAAAAATATCCCGAAATTTTACGGATAAAATCCTCTTATTAAAAGGTTTGCTGTATTTTTTTCAAAATATCGACATCGGCAGGGCAAAATTCATAAAGCGGAATTTCTTCCGGTGTGATCCATCGGGCATCGCGATGTTCTAATAAGCGGAAAGGACCTTTCGTCAGCACGCACCGAAACAGGGTCAGATGTACGGTGATGTCGGGATAATCGTGCGTGACTTCATCGAAAACTTCCTGCGGCTCCACTTCGATCGCCAACTCCTCCATGCACTCGCGGATCAGGGCTTCTTCTTTCGTCTCCCCCTTTTCCACCTTGCCGCCGACGAATTCCCAAAGCAAGCCTCTGGATTTTTCTGCCGGCCGCTGACAGATCAAAAAGCGATTTCCTTCTCCGATCAACGCCGCGACGACTTCGACAAAAGGTTTCATTTTTCCCTCCCGATCTGAAAAAGCGACGAAAAACGCTTCTTTCCATTTCACTATAAACCGTTTCGGTTCGTTTTGCAATCGATGATTCCGGCGATTTGATTTCCGGTAGCCCTTTCCGATTGCCGGAATCTTCCGATTTTCGACAAAAAGAAAAGCAATTTGACATTTTTTTCGTTTTTTCTTATACTAAACGAAAAGGAGGAAAACGCGTATGGCAGGGACGATCTATCACGTTTCCAAAAGAGAAAACGACGGACGGGAATGGAAAGTTTTCATTCAGGGTTCGAGCAAAGTCATCAAACTGTTCGCCACGCAGAAAGAAGCGTTGGACTATGCTCAGACTTTGTGCAGGAACAAAAACGACGGAAGTTACGTGATCCTTCACGGTTTAGACGGAAAAATCCGGAAATACTGATTCTCTTTTCACCCCGATGAGGGGTTTTTTCATTGTACGATTTCCCGGATCGTATCTTCGAGAACGAAAACCTGCCAGTATTTCTGGGTATTCCACAGATACGGAGCGACGACCATTTCCACATAAGCGTCGCGATCGACGAATTCGTACAGCGGGCAGGCGAGTCTGTCTTTCTCGGTCGTGAGATTGACGCAGGAATCGTTGTGCAGGAAAAGGGCTTTTTCCTTTGAAGCCGCAGAATAAGTCGAATAATAATGATCCTGATAGACCGTATCCAGAACCATGTATTCGCCTGCGTTTTTGTAGTACAGGTTGACGTATCCGCGAAAAACCTTCAATTCCTGATAAAAAGAGGAGTATTCCGGATAACTGTCTTCTCGATCGACTTCGTAATAAGTGGAATAGCAGTTCCGGTCGATCGTTTCCAATTTCGTCGGATCGATCGCATACTCTTCCCCGCTTTGAATCCGCTCGGAGGAAACGTATTCGACGCCCGGTTTGTAATTGAACATCGTCATCGCGCCGAAAACCCGATAGACTTCGTTCTCGTTCAGCCCGTTTTTCACTTTGCTGTCGCCGTGTACCTGGACGATCTTGTCTCCGTCGTAAAACAGAAGAACCGCGTCGTCCATCGCCCCCAGGTATTTCCCTTGAAAGGAAGTTAACGAAGAAAAACCGCACCCTTTGGTATTGGTCGTCACCTGACTTAAATGCGTATAGATTTCTTCTATCGTCCGCTCTTCAAAATCGATGGAATAGGCGCGATCTTCGATTTTTTCCGGCATTTCATCGACGGTGATTTCCGCTTCGCCGCAGTAAAGGGAAACCGTTCCGCGCACGCGATAACACGATCCGCTCTGGCTTTTCAGGCGGTTATAAATCTCCGCGCCGACTTTCAGATAAAGCGAACCTTCGTCGTTGGCCACCAGAAGTTTATACCGATTCCCGTATCCGGCCTTCGTCGTGATCGCGTCGAGCGAGGCCAGAAGGCGGACTTCCAGTTCCGCTTTCCGATCCGATTCGTACACGCCGACGTCGTTGACGCGGTCTTGCCCTTCCAATGCCGTTTTCTTCGCCAAAGCCAGCGAAACGATCGGCTCTTCTTCTTTCGTTCCGGAGTTTGGAGAAGAAACCGTCTCCGAAAAAACGGAAGAGGACGGCGAAGGCAAAGACAGATCCGACGAAACGGAAGACGAAGCGGAATCCGACGACAAGGAAATCGGCGCCGAAGACGAAAGCGTCGGATTCTTTCCGGCGCAGGCGCAAAGAAGTAAACTCAGCATTCCGATCGTCCCGTATTTTCTTTTCATTCCGAACCCCCCTCTTTTTCGGAAAATCGCTTTCCGCTTTTTTCGGCGACCGAAACGATTTTCCTTTTTCAATCGCTTCGATTATAGCATTTTTTCTTCTTTCGCGGCTATCCTTTTCCCTTCCTTTCTTTGATTTTTCTTGCAACGGAGAAAAGTTGTGATTACAATGGCTTTGAAAAAGGAGAAGGCGATGGAAGCGTTTGTCAGAACCGAACTGTTGATCGGAGAAAAGAATCTGGAAAAACTTTCTCATGCGCACGTTGCCGTTTTCGGTATCGGCGGCGTCGGTTCTTTCGCTTGCGAAGGGCTGGTTCGTTCCGGGATCGGTCACTTCGATCTGATCGACGACGACGTGATCGGGGAATCCAACCTCAACCGCCAGATCATCGCCACGACAGAGACGCTTCATCAGAAGAAAGTCGACGCGATGAAAGCGCGGATTCTCTCGATCAATCCCGAAGCCGAGGTGAACGTGTACCCGGTTTTCGTAAACGACGAGACGATTTCCCTCTTCGACTTCGCCCGTTACGACTATGTGGTCGACGCGGTGGACACCTTGTCGGCCAAGTTGCTTCTGGTCGAAAAATGTCAGGCGTCCGGCACGCCGATTCTCTCGTCAATGGGAACGGGAAACAAGACGGACCCCACCCGTTTTCAGGTGGCCGACATCTTCTCCACTTCCGTCTGCCCTCTGGCGCGGAGAATGCGTAACGCGTTACGAAAGCGCAACATCGATTCGCTCAAAGTCGTTTATTCGCAAGAAGAACTCCTTCGTCCGGAAAAGGAACTCCGCGACGAGCGGAATCCGAAGCGGATCGTTCCCGCGAGCATCGCGTTCGTCCCGTCGGTGGCCGGGCTTATTCTCTCGGGCGAAGTGGTCAGGGATCTGATCGGAAAGGAAGAAAAACGATGAACCGAAGCGACGAATTCGAACAGTCGATTACGCGGAAATACCGCGCGAAAATCTGGTCGCGTTTCATCAAGGCCATTCAGGAATACCGGTTGCTTCAACCCGGCGACAAGGTCTGCGTCTGCATATCCGGCGGAAAGGATTCGATGCTTCTGGCCAAACTCTTTCAGCAACTCCGGAAGCACTCGGATTTTGAATTCGAGGCCAAATACGTCGTGATGAATCCGGGCTACAACGAAGCGAATCTGAATCTGATCCGGGAAAATCTGAAAAAACTAAACATTCCCGCCGAAATCGTCGATACCAACATCTTTCAGGTGGCCAACGCGCAGAACCGAAGTCCTTGTTTTCTCTGCGCGAAAATGCGGCGCGGCGCCTTGTACACGATCGCCCGACAGGCGGGTTGCAACAAGATCGCGCTCGGCCATCACTATGACGATGTCATCGAAACCACGCTGATGAATCTGCTCAATTCGGGTTCGTTCCAGACGATGCTGCCGAAACTTCATTCCACGCATTTTGAAGGAATGGAACTGATCCGTCCGATGTACTTCATTCGCGAACGGGACATCGTCGGCTGGAAAAACTATCACCGCCTCGAATTTCTCCAATGCGCGTGTCGTTTCACCGAAGGAGCCGAAAGGAAAGAAATCAACTCCCAGCGGAGCGAGACGAAAAAACTGATCCGCAGCCTGTTAAGTTACAATCCGCAGGTGGAAAAAAACATCTTCAAAAGCGCGGAAAACGTCACGCTCGACATGATTCTCGGCTATAAAAAAGGCGGCGTCCGCCATTCCTTTCTCGACGATTACGATCCGAAAAAGGATTAAGTGTTTTTCTTGTCGTCGTTACTGGTCCGGAACAGAAAACCGGTCAGTTTCCGGATATCCATCGGACAGACCGGATAGAGGTAAGGAACGCCGAACGTCCGGATCGAAACCAGATAAAGAAACAGTCCGATCAAGGCGATGAGATAGCCTTCCATCCGGAAAAAGGCGACGACGAGAAGGAAGATCAGCGAAACCAGTTTATTGGACAAAGACAATTCGTAACTCGGCGTGGCAAATCCGCAGATGGCGCTGATGCAGACGACCAAAAGCATTTCGTTGGAAAAGATTCCTAATTCGATGCTGACCTGCCCCAAAACCAACGCGGAGACGAGGCTGATCGCTCCGACTAGCGGCGTCGGCGTGTGGACGACGGCGATGCGGAAAATTTCCAGAATCATCGTTCCCGCGAGCATCTGAAAGGCGAGATCGCCCACCCGTAAAGTCGTATCCAGACGAAAAAAGTGCGCGAAATCGTGATCGATGTAGAGGGCGAGAACAGTCGGCGACAGAAACAGCGAAACCAGAATCGACAGGATCCGGAGAAACTTTGTAAACGAACCGATGAAGGGCGACTGACGGAATTCTTCGACGTGTTTGAGATGGTCGAGCAGGCAGATCGGCGTGATCAGTGCGCTGGAAGAAGTATCGACCAGAATCACGATTTTTCCGTTCATGATGTGAATGGAAGCCACGTCGGGGCGCTCCGTATAACGGACCAACGGATAGATGATCTTGCCCTGCCGGAACAGTTTCTCTTCCAGAGACCGGTCGGTCATGATCAGCGAATGAATGTGCAGGTTTCGGATTCTTCGTTCCAGTTCCCGGACGATTTCCGGGTTTGCCTTGTCTTCCAGATAGACCAGACATACAGCGGTTTTCCCGTACTCGGAAACTGTAAAGAGATCGGCGTGCAGTTTTTCGCTTTTGAGGCGCAATCGGATCAGCGCGATATTGGTGTTGAGGTTTTCGTTGAATCCGTCCCTCGATCCGCGGATCGCCTTTTCGCTGTACGGTTCGTCGATGCCCCTGACCGGCAGTTTCTTGCAATCGGCGTGAAACGCTTTATCCTTGTAAAAAATCAACAGTTCGCCGTTGTAAAAGCACGTGAGCAAAAGATCGACGTCCTTTTCTTCCTGAATCTGCGGCACATTCAGCCTTTGGTCGAGAATCAGTTGATTTTTGACCTTTTTAATGCTTTGCACCGCTTCGAGAACCAGTTGGGTATCGATCAACGAAGAAAGAAAGACCAGATCGATCCAGCCGAAACTCACCTTGATCCGCCGCGTGTACACGTCGAAATTCTTCTCCGGAGACAATCTCTCCGTCACTTTCTGAAAGAGATTCATCATTTATCCCGCGGTTTGAAGATCAGACCGCTGAGCAGGGTCAGCAGAATCGTGACGCTCAACGTGATCGAACAGTATTTGAAAAGATGCGAAAAGATGCCGATGAAGCCTTCGGCGCGGATTCCTTCGATCCCGCCTTTGACGAGAAGATAACCGAAATTGGTGATCAGAACGCTGGCGCCTCCTCCGATCCATTCGATCAGGTACTCGTATGCCCCGAAAACGCCCAGAACCGCGCCGATTACGACAAGAAAGGAAGTGATGTGTCCCGGAGAAAGATGCGTTTTCTCGTAGACGATCTGCCCCAGAAGACAGACGAATCCGGCGAAGAGGAAACTGTACAGGTAAATCATAGGACGACCTCCAATTCGATGGCGTGCGCGATCACCGGAATCGCGTCCTTCTGCTGCACGCTGGTCGCCGAATGCAAGGCGCCCGTCCCGACCAGCAGGACCTTTTTGTATTCCTGCGCGACCATCTTTTTGAAGATATAGCCGAAACTGGTCAGCGTGATGCAACCGCAGCCGGAACCGCCCATGAATTTGCTTTTGTCGTCAGGCCGGTAAATCAGCATGCCCGCGTCCAGATGATTAAAGAGAGGCATGCCGTCTTTCTCGAACATTTCCCGAAGAATTTTCGATCCCAGCGCCGAAAGATCGCCGGTCAGAATCAGATCGTAATCGTCCGGACGGGCATGGAGGTTTTGAAGATGAGCGCGGATCGTGGTGTACGCCGCATACGACATCGGCGATCCCATGTCGGAAACATCGCTCCATTCGACGTCTTCCACGCTTCCGAACGTCGCTGCGTTGACCCGGATCCGCGACCTTTCGTTCCCGATGATGCACGCGCCGCTTCCGGAAACCGTGATCGTGGTCGTCGCCTTTTTATAGACGCCGTATTCCAACGGGTAGCGGAACTGCCGTTCGCTGGTGCCGTAATTGCTGCTGGAAAAGCACAGGGCGTTTTCGCAATACCCCGTCGAAACGAAGACGCTGGCCAGATTCATCGACAGGATCATCGTCGAACAGGCCGAATAGACGCCGACGAACGAAAGCGGGAGGTCCTTGGCCAGAAGATTGGAGACCGCGATCTGATTCGTCAGGTCGCCGCCCATGCAGAGGGAAATCTTGTCCAACGGAATTTTTCCCTTTTTCAAAAGAATTTCCACCGCTTTGGTCAGCATCGCCCTTTCGCCTTGTTCGAAAGTTTTCTGCCCGGCCCTTTCGCGGTCGAACGAATAATCAAAATACGCGCCAAGCGGTCCGTCTTTTTCCTTCGGTCCGGAAACCGAAGAACACGCGCGGACGAAGACGTTGTTGAACGAAAGCGTCAGCAAACTCATCGGATCACTCCCGCGACGTAAAGAATATAGTAAACCACACAGCAGACGAAACTCGATCCCAGTCCGTAGACGATGACCGATCCGGCCAGAGAGAACGTCCTGGCGCCGATGCCGTAAATCAAACCTTCGCTGTGTCCCTCCACGCCTTCGCTGACCATCGAATTGCCGAATCCGGTGATCGGAATGAAAAGACCGGCGCCGAAAATTTGTCCCAGATTGTTGTAAACGCCGATCATCGTGAGCAAGGTCGCCAGAGCGACCAGCGTGATGCTGCTCAACGAAAAAGCCAGTTCGGTCTCGATGTGGAGAACCTGCGCGTAGAAATCGATCAGCCCTTGCGCGATCACGCCGAGCAATCCTCCGCCTAAAAAGGCCAGTCCGCCCTCTTTCAGCCAGTTGGTTCTGACCTGATTCTTTTTGACGATTTCTTTGTATGCTTCTTTATCCATAATCCACCTCGATGTTTATTTTCGGCAGATTGCGGATAACTATTCTTTAAAACATCATTTCTTTCAGCCGGTTCAGCGTTTTGGCTTCGATGCGGCTGACCTGAACCTGACTGATGTGAAGCCTTTCGCTGACCTCCTGTTGCGTAAGTCCGTCGAAATAGCGGAGTTCGATGATCAGCCTTTCTTTTTTGTTCAGCCCTTCCAGAGCCAGATCGAGGTCCATGCGGTCGATGATCGAAAGCGAATCGTCCCGGATCATTTCGATCCTCAGCGTATCCTCGTTGACGGATTCGTCGAGCGAACCGACCGGAAGAAACGAAGACATCGCTTCGAGAATATCTTCGGAAGACTCGCCGAGAAAAACAGCGATTTCCTCGACCGTCGGCGATCGGCCGTACCGATCGCGGAGAAGATCGTCGGCTTCGTTGATCTTCTTCCTCAGGTCCTGAAAACGGCGCGAGATTTTCACCGCGCTCAGATTTTTGAAATACTTCTTGATTTCTCCCAGAATCATCGGCACGGCATAAGTGGAAAACATCACGTCGTAATGGAGATCGAAGTTGTAAATCGCCAGAACGAGTCCGTATTTCGCGCACATGACCAGTTCCTCGTAATCTTTGGTCTTATGCACGTATTTCTGCAAGAGCGAATACACTAATGGTTCGTTTTTGGCGTAAAACTCCTCGAAGGCCTGCTGATCCTTGTTTTTGATCCGGGATAAGAGAAGGTAATCCTCAGACTCTTTGTTCATCGACATTTTTGTCCAGCGAATACTTTTTCCGGATCACGAGTTTGACGCCCATGCCTTCGACGGACGAGATCGAAAACGAATCGCTCAGCGTCTCGATGATCGTCAATCCCATTCCGGCGCGTTCCAGATCGGGACGGGTCGTAAAATGCGGCGTCCGCGCCTCTTCCAGATTTTTGATGCCGATTCCGTAGTCCCGCACGATGATCTCCACCTCGTCTTCCAGAATCGTCGCTTTCAGATAAACGTCTTTCGAGGCGTCGAAATGATAACCGTGAATGATCGCGTTGGAAACCGCTTCCGAAACGATCGTCTTGTATTCGCCGATTTCTTCGTAGGTCGGATTGATCGGGTTGATGAACGCCACGATCGCCTGACGAGCCAGCAATTCGTTGCTGATCGATGCCTTGAACTTTAATTCCATTGAATTGCTCATTGACTGATTTTTTCCTCCTTCATGAATGCTTTGAGAGAACTGTATTCCTTGATGATCTGAAACAGTCCGGAAATCGCCACGATCTTCCGCGAATAGGCATTGAGTCCCACCAAGCCCATCGTGCCGCGGATTTTCTCGATTTCGTTGTACCGTCCCAGAATCAAACCGATTCCCGAAGAGTCCAGAAAAGTCAGGTCTTTCAAATCCCACACGAGATAACGGGGTCCCAGCGTCCGCATGCTCTGGTGGATTTTCTCCTTGTAAAGGCCTGTTTTTGAAGAATCCAGTTCTCCGGAAATTTTGACGACAATTCCATCTTCAAAGGAGGTAATTTTGATTTTGCTTTCCATATTCTTCCTCCACGAGACTATCATATTCGCGCCGGCTGTCTCTATTTGTCGAAACAAGCGCGGAAAGAAAAAAAGAAGCGCTTTCCATTCACCGATGAAAAAAAGAAAAAAATGCTTTATAATGAGAAGAGAAGAAAGGAAGAGTTCGCTATGTCTCTTGTCAATATCAAAGAAATGCTGATCCGCGCCGATCAGGAAAACTACGCCGTCCCGCAGTTCAACGTGTGGAATCTGGAATGGATTTCCGCAGTTCTGACGACCTGTCAGGAACTCCGCACGCCCGTCATTCTGGGCGTCTCCGTCAACGGAGCGAAATATATGGGCGGTTATCTTGTCGCTTCGCAGATGATCCAAGCCTATATGAGCGCGCAGGCGATCCGGGTTCCCGTCGCTCTTCACCTCGACCACGCACCAACGTTTGAAGACTGCAAAGAGGCCATCGACGCCGGTTTCACTTCCGTGATGATCGACGCGTCCCGCGAGGAATTGGCTCAAAACATCGAAATCACGCGAAAAGTCGTCGATTACGCGCATTCAAGGAACGTTTCCGTCGAAGCCGAGTTAGGCCGTGTCGGCGGTAAGGAAGAGCAGATCGTCGCCGAATCCAGTTACGCGATTCCCGAAGAATGCCTCGAATTGGTTCAAAAAACGGGAATCGACGCGTTGGCGCCGGCTCTGGGTTCGGTTCACGGATACTATCGCGGCGAGCCGAAACTGGGATTTGACAGAATGGAAAAAATCCACCGTCTGATTTCCCTTCCCCTCGTATTACACGGAGGTTCGGGACTACCCGAAGACCAGTTGAAAAAAGCGATCCGATGCGGTACGGCGAAGATCAACGTCAATACCGACTGTCTGGACGCCTGGGCGAAAATTCTCCGTCGCGCGGTTAAGGAAGCGCCCGATGAAATCGATCCGAGAAAACTGATCGGTCCGGGCAAAAAAGGCATCGCCGAAGTGATCCGAACCAAATGCGCGATCTTCGGATCGATCGGAAAGGGCGAAAGATGATCACCGGGAAAGAACCGGAGAACCGGAAGTTTTCCGTCTGGAAACGCATGCTCATCTACCTTCTGGACGGATTAAGCGCGATGATCGTCTTTCTCGTTCTGCTCTTCACGCTCGGTAATTTCAGCGTCCGGAACATCGCCCGGGAAGAAATCGCGACGATCAACCGCGTTTATGTGGAAATCTGCGAAGAAAACGGCTTCCCCTATCAGATCGAATCGCAATACGGGCTGACGGTTCTCGATCAGTCCCGCTTCATCGAGCAAAAAGAAGCGGAGGGAATGAACTACGAAGCCATCGCCGAAGCCTATAACGAAGCCGAAGACAAGATCAACGAAGAACTGAAAAAGGTCGAATCCTACAAGGAAGCGTACAGCCGCTTTTACAGCACTTACGTCGTGACGCTGATCCTGTGTCTGTTTGTCCCGCTTCTGATCTTTCAGTTGATCGTTCCTCTCTGCACGAAAAAACGGCAGACCCTTTTCATGAAGGCGTTCAAAGGCGCGCTCGTCAAACGGAAAAGCGGCGTTCTTTTGTCCGCCAATCAGGTATTTCTTCGCTTCTTCATGATTTTCGTCGTCGAATTCCTTTCGGTCTATCTTCTGATCGGCTGGATCGGAGAAATTTTCGTAGTCATTCTTTCTCTGGTGCTGATGTCCTTCACCGAAGGCCGCCTCTCCATTCACGATGGTCTGATGCAATGCAAGGTCGTCGAAGTCGAAGACGCCTACACTCCGGAAGAAAAATAAACCGATACTTTCTTTTTTTTCAAACAAGAACTCGATGAAACCAAAAACAGGGTCTTGTCTTATTTTCCTTTTTCTTTTCAATACTCCCTTTAAAATTGATCTCAATTTTCCAAAAGCATTTCTTCAATTTCCAGGACGATATTTCTTTGAGACTCATCCTTTTCCTGTGCTAAGTCTTCATCGGTGCACGGATTAGGAATAAGAATTACATCCAGATTGTCTTTTGATATTTTGTCACCATATGAACGAACGATAACTTTTGCTTTTTTTATACTCACATAGATCAGACGATTCACTTCTTCTGCGGATTTTCTTCTATTGGTTCCGCTCATAAATCCAAATTCATAGTTATCTTTGCTTAACACATGTGTATAAACTTCCATGCCCTTATCTAGACTCATATTATAATACATGGATAGATCATCTCTACACGAACTTAAAAAACAGATAGACACGAATAATGGAATTAAAAGTTTTTTCTTCTTAAACATAAAGATTCCCCCAAGGCGTTATTGCAAAACACCGATTCTGTTTTGCTAATTTCAGTTTAACAATAAAAGTGACTAATTTCAATACGCTTTTTCCTTCTCCCAGATTAAACGCATGCGATTTAAAAATAAAAGAATAAAGTTAGCCAATAAAAAGATAAAGGGTTAAGAGAAGGCAAAAATATTCTTTTTTTAATTATCCGCCTGATAAAAGATTATAAAAAAATTCATTGATCCAATTTAGACACACTGAATATAAACGCAATTGCAATTTTCTCTATAAAATAGAGAATTGACTATCTGTTTTTTAAATCAAATACGATTTCCCATTCAAAAAGGCGCACGAAGGTGCGCCCGCAAGGATGATCTCCTTTATTTTGCGATCGTCAGTTTCCCGTCGGTGATTCGCTTCGACGTCGTTTTATCGAACAGCACGATGCGATCGCCTTTGAAATTGATCCGGATCGGCGTGTCCATCGGATAATCGATGATGCCGAAGACGACGGACGTGAGAATCGTTTCGCCCAGTTTGATTTTGACCGTCGTTTCCATGCCGGAAGGCAAAGAAGAATAAACGCTCGCGTCGATTCCTTCCTGATCGTCCGGGACAATCTCGACGAATTCGGGACGGATTCCCAGCACGACCTCTCCGGAAGTCAGTTCGATCGTTTCGTTGGATTCAAAAATCGCCTTGATTCCCTGAAATTCGACGGCCAGTTTCTTTTTGCTCTTCTGCTTCGCGGAAGATTCCACGAAATTCATCGTCGGATTTCCGACGAAATCGGCGACGAACAGATTGTTCGGATTGGCGTAAACCACAAGCGGCGGATCGTATTGTTGCAGAATCCCCTTTTCCATCAGGCAGACTTCGGTCGCTAAGGTCATCGCTTCGAGTTGATCGTGGGTGACGTAGACAAATGTCGAATTGGTCTCGGTGTGCAGACGTTTCAACTCCGTGCGCATTTCCAAACGCAGTTTGGCGTCGAGATTGGAAAGCGGCTCGTCCATGAACAGCACTTTCGGATTCGGTGCCAGCGTACGCGCGATAGCGACGCGCTGTTGCTGACCGCCGGAAAGTTCGCTCGGATAACGGGCGACGAATTCCTCGATTTTCAGCATTTTGAGCAATTCTTCCACCCGCTTTTTGATGTCTTCTTTTTTCCATTTCAGGTTTTCCAGACCGAAAGCGATGTTCTGATAGACCGTCATATGCGGCCAAAGCGCGTAATTCTGGAACAGGAAGCCGACGTCCCGCTTGTTCGGAGGAACGTTGATTCCCCGTTCCGAATCGAAAACGGTCGTGCCGTCGATGATGATCTGACCCGAAGTCGGCGTTTCCAATCCGGCGATCATGCGAAGCGTCGTCGTCTTTCCGCACCCGGAAGGGCCGAGCAACGTGACGAACGCGTGATCGCGGATCACGAGATTCAGATCGTCGACGCCGACGAATTTCCCCCACCGCTTGGTGATGTTTTTCAGTATGATTTCTGGCATAACTCTAACCTCCTACGCCTTTATCGATCGAAGCACCCGTCAATTTGTTGGTAATCAAATTGATGAGCAGAACGGTCACGATGATGATCAAGTTGATTCCGTTGCTGATCTGCGTGGAATCGTACGTTTCGTAATTTTGAAGAACCGCGGTGAGAATCGTTCCGCTGCTGGTGAGAAGAACGAACAGCGTCAGTTCCCGCATACACGATACAAACGGAAGCAGATACCCCGAGATGAAACTCGACTTCTGAATCGGAAAGAGGATTTTCAGCATTCGTTTCCACCACGGCACGCCGACGATGACCGCCGCCTCTTCGATTTCGTTCGACAGTTGCAACATCGCGTTGGTTCCCGAACGGGATGCGAACGGCAGGAATTTGATCGAGCCGACGATGATGAGTAGCGGAATCGAACGGTACAGGAAACTGAACGCGTTCGTGCTGGATATCGCCAGATAGATCGTCGAGAACGACATAGCCGGTATCAGATACGGAAGGAAAGAGACGTTGCTGACGAAATTCGCCAGTTTTTTCCCTCTGTTTTTCGCCACGCCGTAGCCGATCAGAATGCCGAACGTGCCGGCGATGATCGCACAGGTTGCCGAAATCAATAACGAGTTCAGGAACGCGCGCCAGATGGTCTTGTTGTGCAAGATACCTACCGATCCGCTGATATAGACGTTGGTGTCCTCAGTCGCCGTCCAGTAATAGGTGGTAAACGTCGAATAGTCCCCTGAAACTTCCAGGAACGACTCCAACGCGAACGTGATCAACGGCACGATGGCGAAGAAGACCGTATAGAGGACGACGATCGAAGTGAGGACGATCTTGGTGACTTTTCTCAATTTCACCAGAGAGACCTGAGAAGACTTTCCCGTCACGGTCGTGAACGATCGGCGGCTGTTGGTTACGTATTGATTCAGCATCATGATGCCGATGCTGAACAGCATCAGGATCGTCGCGATGACGTAGCCCTGCCCCACCAGAGCCGACGAATTGAATAACGCCCTCATTTTCAGGGAGATCGTCGTAAATCCGTTTTTCCCCAGAAACATCGGTACGGTGTAACTGCTGATCGAACTCGCGAAGACCAGAAGCACCGTCGACAAAAGAGCCGGCATCACGATCGGCAGGGTGATCCGCCGCATGATCTTGAAACGCGACGCTTTCAGAATCGTCGCCGCCTCTTCCAGATTAGCGTCCATATTCCGAAGGATTCCCCCGATCAGAATGTAGGCAAACGGCGCGTAATGAACGCCCAGACAGATCGCGCACGGCCAGAATCCGTACACGAGCGATTCCGGAACGCACAGCGTCGTGAGCGCCTGCAACATGCCTTTCTGCGCCTGCGCGCCGGCCAGATTGACCGTATTCTTGAAAAAGTTTTCCCAGAACATCGCAATCGACCACGACGGCATGATGTACGGGAAGACGAAAACCAGAGAAATGAATTTCTTTGCCGGAAAATCGGTCCGGGTGATGAGATAGGCGATTCCTCCGCCGACGACGACGGCGATCAGGCAGGAGATGACCGACATTCCCACCGAATTGCCGAGCGGCTTCCAGAATACGCTGACCGCGTAGTTGTACTCGGTGGTGAAGAGGACGTCGACCCAGTGCTTGATCGTCAGGGTTCCCACCGCCCCGAGCGCATACTCGCCGCGATGAATCAGGAACGTATTGTACAAAAGATAAACCAACGGAATCAGCACGGTTACCGTCAGAAGGACGGCGAAGAAGATCAGAATGACGTTGGAAGGTTTGGCGAGATAGGCTTTCAACGCATTCATCTTTTTCTGAAAAGGCGTCAGTTCTTTCCTTTGATCAGGCGGTGTGATTGTGTTTTCCATTCTTTAACCTCCTAAAAGAAAGTGGTGCCGTCGCCAAAGTGACCACACCACTTCACCGTATGATCCGAAGCGGATCTTAACTCTCGTATTGCTGGACGAAGCGGAACACGTCGGCATAGTTCTGAGAAACGTATTCCGGATCCTCGATGACGAGTCTTTCTTTCCACCAGGAAAGCGGTTTGTCCGTTTCCGCGATACCGGCGTCGGAGTTGACGGAATAATAGCCGTCTTTGGCACCCCATGCCGCGCCGAAGCCTTCGGCGGAAAGCAAATAATTGACGATCGCGCAGGCGGCGTAAGGATATTTGGCGTTATCGGCGATTAACGCGTACATCTTGTAGCAGAAGCCGCCGAATCCTTTCAGAGTATTCTCTTCTTCCATCGCCACATACGTCAGGTTCGCCTTGTCTTCGGTACCGACACCTTCCTGAGACAGGTCTTTGTTCTTGTTCAGATTGACTAAGGCCATCGATCCGCCGTTTCCTTTGGCAACATTCTTGCAAGCCGTTCCGTCGGACGAATGGGTTTGCGCGTTGGTCAGGAACTCGGCGATCCATTTGTATCCGATGTTCTTGTATTTGGAATCGGCGACGTAATCGGTTCCGTAGTAGTCCTTGTAGGCTTCCGTCAATTTGTTCACCCACTGATCGGAAGTCAGCATGACCAGGAAGTTCATGTTGACGTTTTCCGTCGAAGCCGGTTTGAACGACGTGTTGGAAATGTGGTTTTCGTCCGCAGAAGTTCCCGCCAACTGCCAGACGTTGGTCATGTAATGGGTCAAAGCGCCGGTGGTCGCCGTATCGGCGTTGGTGCCGTCGTAATTGGTATTGTTGTACATGAAGACCTTGTTCAGATAAACGGCTGCGGTCGGTTTCAGATCGTCTTCGGCGATCTTGTCTTTCTGATCTTTCGGAATATAGTTATCCAGATAATCGGCGTTGAGCATTTCGTTTTGCAGTTTGTTGCCGTCTTGAAGCAGGACCATATCCGCGATATAGCGGTTCGCGCTGAACGCCTCGCCCAATTCGGTATAGGTCTCCGCGTCGCCTTTCTTGGTATTCTGCGTCTTGATTCCGGTCGCTTCGGTAAACGCCGTCAGCGCTTTTTCCAACTGCGAAGAGTTTCCGTAAGTCTGAACCGTATTGTCCCCGACCTCTTCTTTCGCCTTGGCGACAAGTTCGTCGTAAGTCAGCGTCTCGGCGTCTTCGATGATCTTCTGGACGTCGCTTTTCTTGCTTCCTCCGCAGCCGGTCATCATCGACAGGCTCATCACCAAAGCCGCAGCCGTCAAAAATGATTTTTTCAGTTTCATAGTACCTCCCCTTAATAAAATCATGGGTTGAAAGGCGAAAATCCGAATTCTTTTTTGCCGTCAGGTAAGCGCTTACATGACGATTGAAATAAAAAGGCTGAATCTCTCCCTCCGAAGACCATTATACCCCCCCCTGTTTTTGAATGTCAATACGGTAAATTCGATTTTTTCGCAAAAAACCGTATTATTTCAGAAAATGAAAAAAACGCGGAATCGAAGCGTAAACCGACGGTTCATTCAGGTTCTTTTCATCAAAAAAGGTTCACGCTGTTCGCGCGAACCCGCTAAACGGTTGATTATTGCTGTTCTTCGACCGGTTCTTCTTTCGCGGTTTCTTCGGTATTCACCACTTCTTCGGTTCCGGTCGGAACGGATTTCTCCTTTCGGAAATAGACGAAATCGTAGGATACGAGCGCTGCCAGTTCAACCGTGATCAGGATAGAATCGGAGATGAAACTGCCTCCCGAAGACGTTTTGATCATGTTCATGACGAGGCCGATCAGGAAAAATAGCAGGCTGAATCCGACGACGCCGAGGCCGCCGTACGTTCCCGCTTTGACGATCTGCTTCATTTTCGCGAACTTTTCGCTGCAAAGGAGAAGAGCGAAGAAGATCAGGCAGGCCGAAATCGCGAAGAACATCAGGAGATAGTAGACCCAGGCGAGTCCGTAAATCGGATAATTCCCCCACAAATTCGAGAACGAGCGCACATTGAAAATATTGTAAAAGCAAACGAGGACATATCGCACCAAATTAAAGACGGATAAACCGAGAATGACGCCGTAAATCACTTTTTTTAAATTCATTTTTCAAAATTCCTTTCGCTTTCAGTATAGTCCACTTTCCGTTTTTTGGCAATATCAGGAAAACAGAATTTTCAGATTGTTGATGAAAACCTGTCCGTAGGAGATTTTGCTGACCTCTTCCGACGCGAAAACATCGTAGACGTATTCTCTTCCCGACGGCGTGGTGATTTTCAACGTTCCGATCTTTTCGTTTTCCGCGACAGGCGCTTCGGTTTTGTGAATCGTCACTTCGACGAGCAGGTCCTCGATCTTTTCGGTCTTGTTCAGAATCGCTTTGATTTCGTCGTTGACTTTCACGCCGATCTCTTTTTCTAATGTATTTTGGAACGTGCAGGCGGAGATGATGTCTCTGGCGGAAAACACCGATTCGCATTTCAGAAGGGAAAAACCGTAATCCAGAAGCCGGGACGTATCCTGCGATCGCTTCTGAATGGTCTCCTCTTTCATCACCACCGAAACCAGACGAACGCCGTTCCGCTTCGCCGTCGCCGTCAGATTGTAGCCCGCGTCGGAGGTGAATCCGGTTTTCAGGCCGTCCATTCCTTCATAGGCGCCGAGCATCTTATTGGTGTTGACAAGCCAGAAAGGCGAGGAGGAATCTTCGCGGATATAGGCTTCTTTCAGCGAAGAGTATTTCAGAACGGTTTCTTCGTATTTCAACAGTTCGCAAGCCAGAACCGCCATGTCTTTCGGGCAGGTGTAGTGATTCGGATCGTCGAATCCGGTCGCATTGACGAACGAAGTATTGTTCATATTCAGGCTTCTGGCTTTCTCGTTCATCTTCTTGACGAACGCGGAGTTGGAACCTTCGAGATATTCGCCCAGACAGACGATCGCGTCGTTCGCGGAGTTGATCGCGACGGATTTGAACAGATCTTCGAGTTTCATCGTCTCTCCCTGTTCGAGAAAGATCTGCGTTCCGCCCATCGAGGCGGCGTATTCGGAACAGGTTACTTCGTCGTCGAAAGCGATCTTTCCGCTTTCCACGCCTTCGAGAATCAGAAGCATGCCCATCATTTTCGTCATCGACGCCGGGTACAGTTTTTCTTCCGCGTTTTCCGAATAGAGGATCTGACGGGATACCGGTTCGATCAGCACGCAATAAGAGGTATTTAATTCCAGCGGTTCTTCGGCGCGGACTTCCCTCTCTTTCGGCGCGGAAATCAGGCAAAGCAAGGTCAGAATCAAACTGATCAGAAAAAAATTTTTCAAAAAAATCACCTCACTACATGGATATTTCTTTCCGATGAAATTTAGAACCGTCCGCGCGAAAAGGAGTCGGACGCGCGATTTTCCCCAATAAAAAAAAGCGGAGGTTGTCCGCTTTGGTTTCATTGAACGATTTCGTAGATGATCGGAGAAACCTTCACCGGCGCGCCGCTGAGACGGAACGATTTCCGGATTTCGTCGAGAACCTCTTCCGCGTTCGCTTTGTCGGTGTACGCGCGGCAGAGCAGTTCGCCCCTTGCGACTTTGTCGCCGACTTTTTTGGAAAGGAGAATTCCGGCGGCAGGGTCGATCGCGTCTTCTTTCGTCGCTCTTCCCGCGCCGAGTTTCATCGCCGCTTCGCCGATTTCCAGCGCGTTGATTTCCTGAACGTACCCGTCCTGATCGGCGCGGACCTCGATTTCGTGCGCGGCCTTTGGGAATTTTTCCGGGTGATAGACGTAACTTTCGTCTCCGCCTTGCGCTTTAACCAACTGCGCCAGTTTGTCTAATCCGGCGCCGGAAGCGATTTTCTCTTCGATCATCGCCGTTCCTTCTTCGATGCTCGCGACTTTCTTCGCCTGCATCAGCATCATCGCTCCGGCTTTCGTGCAGAGTTCGACCAGATCGGCCGGTCCTTCGCCTTTCAGCGTCTCAATGGCCTCGATGACTTCGAGGCTGTTACCGATCGCCATGCCTAACGGTTCGTTCATGTCAGTGATGATCGCGCGGGTGTCGCGGCGGAGATGATCGCCGATATCGACCATCGTATGCGCGAGTTCCCTGGCCTGATCCAGCGTCTTCATGAAAGCGCCCGAGCCGAATTTGACGTCGAGAAGAATCGCATCGGAACCGGAAGCCAGTTTCTTCGACATGATTGACGAAGCGATCAACGGAATCGACTCCACCGTTCCGGTTACATCGCGCAAGGCGTACATCTTCTTGTCCGCAGGAACCAAACTCCCCGTCTGACCGACGATCGCGATCCCGATCTTATTGACCTGATCGACGAAACGGTCTTTTTCGACGGCGATCGAAAGACCGGGGATCGATTCCAGTTTATCGAGCGTACCGCCGGTATGCCCCAGTCCGCGCCCGGACATTTTCGCCAGTTTGACGCCGCAGGAAGCCACCAGAGGTCCAAGCACCAGCGACGTCTTGTCGCCGACGCCCCCCGTCGAGTGCTTGTCGACCTTGATCCCTTCGATCATCGACAAGTCGATCGTATCGCCGGAATGAAGCATCGCGTCCGTCAGCCATGAAATCTCCTCTTTGTCCATGCCCTGAAACAGCACGGCCATGAAGAGACTCGACGCCTGATAGTCGGGAATCTGTCCCTCAGTGAAACCGTGAACGAAGAATTCGATTTCTTTCTTCGTCAGTTTTTCCCCGTTTCTTTTCTTGATGATAATATCGACCATTCGCATAGCATTACCTCCGTGTCATTCCTTACTACCATTTTACCAAGTTTCCCGATCGATGGGAATAGTCTTTTTTCATTCGGCCGGCGAAGGCGAAGACGCCTCGTTTTTATAAGAAAACTTCAACAGCAAAGGCGTCAGGAACGACGTGATCAGAATCAGCACGATGATGAAGAACATGATGTTCGGATCGACCAGTCCGGCGTCAATGCCCTTGTTCGCGCAGACGAGACACACCTCCGCGCGGACCATCATTCCCAAGCCGACGCGGAAGGAATCTTTCAGGTTGAATCCGGACAGTTTCGCGCCGATGCCGCAGCCGAGCAGTTTGCCTGCCATTCCGGCGACGATGAAAAGAATGCCGAACAGGACGAAATTGCCGCTTAAAGAGGAGGACGACGCGTTAAACAGATTCTTGATCGGAATCATCGCGAAGAAGATCGGCGAAAACAGAATGTAGGAAGCCTGCTCGGCCCGTTTGTCGATGTAATCCCGATCCTTGATCTTCGACAGAATCAGTCCGGCGACGAACGCTCCGGTGATATCGGCGATCATAAACACCTTTTCGGCCAGATAAGCGAACAGGAAGCAGATCGCCAGCGAAAAAATCGGAATCCGTTGCGTGTGCGCGTGTTTCTTTTCCAGCCACTTGAAAACCAGTCTGAGCAGAAAGCCGACGATCAGGCTGAATGCGAAAAAGCCCAGCATTTTCAGAATGACGAAGAGGACGTCCGTTCCGCCGGTGTTTCCCGAGAGGCTGACGACGAGGGAAAGGATGATGACGCCCAGAATGTCGTCGATGATCGCCGCCGAGACGATCGAAGTTCCCACTCTGGAATTCAGTTTGCCGAGTTCCTTCAACGCCGCGACGGTAACCGAAACCGACGTCGCCGTCAGAATCGTTCCGTAGAAAAGATGTGACCAGACGTCGCCGTCCAATAAGAAAAAACTGACCGCGAAGCCTAACCCCATCGGCACCAGAACGCCCAGAAGCGTGATGACTAACGCCGGAATCCCGCAGGCTTTGATCTGCGCGGTATCCGTTTCGATCCCGGCCTCGAACATGATCAGAACCACGCCGATTTTGCTGAGAAATTCAAGCCCTTCCAGAATGTCGTCGGTAAAGACGCTCTGGTTCGGAATCAGTTTGAGAAACGCGAGAAGAACGCCGGCCAGAAGCATTCCCACCACAGCGGGAAAAGCGATCTTTTTGCAAAGCAGTTGAAGCAGTTTGCTGACCAGTAAGATCAATCCGATCGGTAAGAGGATTTCGTAAAAAGAGGAAAATTCTTCCGTTAAAAAATTCATTGCAAGCATCGTAACGCCTTCTTTCAAACATCTATTAAATATAGCACCGTCTTTGCCGATATTCAAATCAAAAAACGACGTTATCGGTTTTTCTTCATCAGATATTCGAGAATCTGAACGGCGTTGCTCGCCGCGCCTTTCCAGATATTGTCGCTGACGACGAAAAGAAGAAGGCCGTTGGCGCAGGCGAGGTCTTTCCGGATTCTTCCGACGTACACGAGATCGTTCCCCTTTGCCTTTTCCGCGAGGGGATAAACATGTCGGCTCAGATCGTCAACGACGACGATTCCGGGGAAAGCGCGAAGTCGTTTTCTCGCCTCGTCCACGTCGAGAACATCGCGAAAAACGCACTGAACGACGACGCCGTGCGTTCTTTCCAGCGGGACGCGCACGCAGGTCGCCGAGACGTTCAGATCGGGACGGTGAAGAATTTTCCGCGTTTCCTCGACCATTTTGATCTCCTCTTTGGTATAACCCTCTTTCGCGGGCGCGTCGATTTCCGGGATCAGATTCCGCGAAATGTCGTGCGGAAAAAACGCCATTTTTCGGTTTTCTTTTCCCCGAAGGAAGTCGTCGATTCCTTTCTGCCCCGCGCCGGAAACGGACTGATAGGTCGTATAGGAGACGCTTTTCAGGCGATAGGCGTCGTCCAACGGTTTTAACGCCATGACCGACTGAATCGTCGAACAGTTCGGATTGGAAATGATCTTCGATTTTCCCGCGTAATCGTCGGGATTGATCTCCGGGACGATCAGCGCGCATTCGGGATCGGTCCGCCAGCGGGAAGAATTGTCGATGACGTAGGCACCCGAACGAACCGCCAGAGGCGCCCATTTTCCCGAAACGGCCGCGCCGGCGGAAAAAAGAACGTAGTCCAGATTCTGGAAGCCCTCCTCGGACAACGCCTGCACTTTCCACATTTGCTCCCCGCATTTCAATGCCTTTCCGACGCTTTTTTCCGAAGCGAAAAGGCGGATTTCCGAAAAATCCAGTTTTTTCTCTTCGATGACTTCCAAAAACGTTCTTCCGACCAGTCCGGTCGCACCGACAATCCCCAAACGAACCCTGTTCTTCTTCATCTTTTTGCCCTTCATGATAAAGTATGTCTCCAAGGCGCGGAATTTGACAAAATCGGAACAAGAAAAAATGCCGGATCTCCGGCATTTTCCGCGTTATCGTTCGTCTTTTTTGACGGAAACTTCCAGTTGGTTGAACGGAATTTCGACCCCGTTTTCGTCGAAGGCTTTCCGGATTTCCAGCATCAGGTATTTGTTCACCGTCCAGTAATCGGCGTTTTTGCACCAGACCCGGATATTGAGATCGACGCTCGACGAAGCATATTCCTTGACGCCGACGAACGGCTCCGGCGTCTTGAAAATCAGATCGCTCTTCGCGCAGACCTCGGCGATGAGTTCCGCCGCCTTGTCGTAATCCGCGCCGTAGGCGATCGACATCACGACGTCGACGCGCCGGGTGTCCTTGATCGAATTGTTGACGATGACGTTGTTGGCCAATGAGCCGTTAGGGACGTGAATCACCTTATTGTCCGGCGTAACCAGAACGGTGTAGAACATGTGAATGTCCTCGACGGTTCCTCCCTCTCCGTTGGTCGTGATGTAGTCGCCGATGCGGAACGGCCGCATGATGATCAGAATAATTCCTCCGGCCAGATTCGACAGCGATCCCTGCAAGGCCAGACCCAGACCGACGCCGAGAGAAGCGATCATCGCCGAAATCGACGCGGTTTCGATGCCGATGACGCCGATGAAACAGATCACGGCGAAGACTTTGACCGCGATGCGGAGAATCTGCGTTCCCACGCGTGACAGTGTCTCGTCGGCCTTTTTCTTTTGTAAACGACGATAGAGTTTTTTCGTCAGCATATTGTCGAGTTTGAATACGATGAACAGGACGATCAGCCCGACGATGAATTTGACTCCCGTCGTCATGCACCAATGCACCAGCGTGTTCCAGATGGCGTTCCAATCGATCGTCGAAGCAGTTTGCGTCGTTTCGCCCGCGACTTCTTCTAAAAACAGCATATTTTTTCTTTTCCTTTCACACTTTTTCCAGTGTACTTCTCTTTCTTTTCCCTTGCAAGAACTTCTTGCAAAGAGACGGCGAAGTCAAACTTTTTTCGATCCGATTTCCCCGACTGTCGAAAAAACGACCGTCGAAGCGGCCGCTTTGAAGTTATTCCCTTTCGCTCTTGTACGAGGTGTGCAGCAGATGATGCGCACGCGGGGAATTCGGTTTTTCCAGATAATCGCGGTACAACTGACGGATACTCTCGTTTTCGGAAGAAATCCGGATCGACTTGTTCCGGTCGATGGCTCTTAATCCCTCTTTCCGCAAGGCGATGACTTCGGCCTGTTCCAGTTCTTTGTGGATCGGCTGACCGCCGCCGTTGATGCAACCTCCCGGACAGGCCATGATCTCGATCGCGTCATAGTGCGATTTCCCCTGACGGATCTCTTCCAGCACTTTCCGGGCATTGCCCAAACCGGATACGACCAAGAGGTGCAGGGTCTTTTCGCCCAGACGGACGTAAGCCTCTTTGGCATTCTGCAATCCGAAGACGCCGTGAAATTCGATCGTTCTCGGGAATTCGTTCGTCGCGATTAAAGAAGCGTTCCGGACGACGGCTTCCATGACGCCGCCGGTGTTTCCGAAGATATCCGCCGCGCCGGTCGATTCGCCCAGAGGCTCGTCGAAAGTCCCTTCTTCGAGAATCGAAAGGTCGATTCCGTAACGTTTCAGCATGCCGGCGAATTCCTTGACCGACATCGAATAGTCGGTCTGCTGTCTGCCGTCGATTTTCAGTTCTTCTCTCTTCGCTTCCATCTTCTTGGCGATGCACGGCATCAGGGAGACGACGACCATCTTCGACGGATCAATTCCTTCTTTTTCCGCATAATACGATTTCGCCATCGCCGCGAACATTTCCTGCGGCGACCGGCAGGTAGAAGGCAGATCGATCAGATCCGGAAATTGCGTTTCCATGAACTTGATCCAACCCGGACAGCAGGAAGTGATCAACGGCAGTTTTCCCCCGGAAGCGATCCGTTCCAGCAATTCGGCCGTCTCTTCCATGATCGTCAGATCGGCACCGAAATTGGTGTCGAACACGCGATCGAATCCGATCATGCGTAATGCCGTGACCATTTTCCCCGTCACGTTGGTTCCCGGTCTGAGTCCGAATTCCTCGCCCAGAGACACTCTGACCGCCGGAGCCGTGTTGACGATGACGAATTTCTCCGGATCGTTCAGCGCTTTCTCGATTTGCTCGGTTTCGTCGACCTGCATCAGGGCGCCGGTCGGACAAACCTGCACGCACTGACCGCAGTTGACGCAATCGTACGGTTCGCTGATCACGGTGGCAAATCCCCGTTTCGAGGCGGAAATCGCCTGAATCGATTGCACTTTTTCGCAAATCGCCGTGCAACGGTTGCAAAGCACGCACTTGCTGGCGTTCCGTTTGATGGAACCGTTGACGATGCAATGATTTTCCTGCGAAAGCGGTCCGGCGAATCCGACTTTCTTGATACCCAGTTCGACCGCTAAATCCTGCAACGAACACTGACCGCACTTGTCGCAGACGAGGCAGTCGTTCGGGTGATTGGAAAGCAGAAGTTCAACGATGGTCCGCCGTTCTTTCCGCACGCGTTCGTTGTTGGTGAAAATTTCCATGCCGTCGGTGATGTTGGTCGCGCAAGCCGGAACGAGATTTTTCTTTCCCTTGATTTCGACGATGCAAACGCGGCAGGAAGCCGGTTTATGTTCAAATCCGATCTCTTCTTTTTTCAGATAGCAAAGCGTCGGTATGCGGATTCCGTGTTTTCTGGCCACTTGGAGAATCGTCAGAGAAGAATCCTCGTGATATTCCAGATGATTGATTTTGATGTGTACTAACATATCGCTTCTCCTTACTTGACGATCGCCTTCGGCTTAGCCGGGCATTTGCCGATGCAGGTGCCGCATTTGATGCACTTTTCCGTATCGATGGCATAGGCGTTCAAACGCGGATTCTTTCCGGTTTCGTTCGTTTTGTAAATCGCGTTGACCGGACAATTCCGCGAACACATGCCGCAACCGAGACAGTTTTCCGTGACGATGCGATAATTCAGCAATTTCTTGCAGGTTCCCGCCGGACAACGCTTTTCCACGATGTGCGCGATGTACTCGTCGCGGAATCCTTTCAACGTGGAAAGAACCGGATTCGGCGCAGACTGCCCCAAAGCGCAGAGCGAACTGTCCTGAATGGTTTTCGCCAGATTTTCCAGTTCGTCCAGATCTTCGAGTTTGCCTTCGCCTTCCGTGATCCGGTTGAGGATTTCCAACATCCGCTTGTTGCCGACCCGGCAAGGCGTGCATTTTCCGCAGGATTCTTCCACCGTAAATTCCAGATAGAACTTGGCGATGTTGACCATGCAGTCGTCTTCGTCGAGGACGATCATGCCGCCGCTGCCCATCATCGAGCCTTTCGCGACCAGATTGTCGTAATCGATCGGCGTATCCAGATCTTTTTCGCTGAGACACCCTCCGGAAGGTCCGCCGGTCTGCACCGCCTTGAACTGTCTTCCGTTTTTGATGCCTCCGCCGATATCGTAAATGATCTCCCGTAACGTCGTTCCCATCGGCACTTCGACCAGACCGACGTTGTTGATTTTTCCCGCCAGAGCGAAAACTTTGGTTCCCTTCGATTTCTCCGTTCCGATCGACGCGAAGTTTTCGCCGCCTTCCAGAATGATGTAGGGAATGTTCGCCCACGTTTCGACGTTGTTGACGTTGGTCGGCTTGCCGTAAAGACCTTTCACCGCAGGATAAGGCGGTTTCAAGGAAGGCTCGCCCCGTTTTCCCTCGATCGAATGAATCAGAGCCGTCTCTTCGCCGCAGACAAAAGCGCCGGCGCCGTATTTGATGTGAATTTGAAACGAGAATCCGCTTCCCATGATGTTATCGCCCAGAACGCCCATTTCCGTCGCCTGCTCAATCGCGACCCTCAGACGGTGAACTGCCAGGGGATATTCGGCGCGAATGTAGATTTCTCCTTCGTTCGCTCCGATCGCGTAGCCGGCGATCGCCATCGATTCCAGAACCGAATGCGGGTCGCCTTCCAGAATGGAACGGTCCATGAACGCGCCCGGATCGCCTTCGTCGGCGTTGCAGATGATGTACTTTTCCTTGCCCAGCGAGGCTTTCGCCAGTTTCCATTTCAAACCGGTCGGAAATCCGGCGCCTCCGCGTCCGCGCAAGCCGGATTTCGTCACTTCTTCGATCACCTGATCCGGCGTCATCTCGAACAGCGCTTTCGCCAGAGCCTGATAACCCCGCGCGGCAAAAGTCTCCGCGATCACTTCCGGATTGATCAGACCGCAATTGCGCAAAGCGATGCGCTGCTGTTTTTGGTAAAAGCGGATATTTTCCTGCTTGTAGACCCTTTCGCCCGCTTCGTTCTTATAGAGCAAATGGTGAATGATGTCGTGGTTGCAGATGTGCCGGCGAATGATCCGTTCGGCTTCGTCGACCGTTACTTTCGTATAAAAGATGTGGTCGGGAAAGATTTTGACGATCGGTCCCCGCTCGCAGAAACCGAAGCAACCGGTGATCGAAATTTCCACCTTGTCTTCGACTTTGTACTCTTTCGCCCAGTGTTTCAGCGCTTCGACGATTTTCAGCGAAGAAGAGGAAGAACAGCCCGTTCCTCCGCAGACGGAAATGTGGTATTTTTCCGGATTATCGTTCACGTTCTTCCGGATTTCCAGAAGGTCTTTTACGTTTTCGTAGAGATCAAACAGATCCTGTTTCGATTGTATCTTCATGTTGTCCGCTCCTCAATACGTCGCCAGTATGCCTTCGACGTCTTCCGGCGTGATGTTGCCGTAGGTCTTGTCGTTGATCTGCATCACCGGCGCCAGACCGCAGGCGCCGACGCACCGTAACGTCGTGATCGTAAATTTCCCGTCCGGCGTCGTTTCGCCGTTTTTGATGTTCAGCAGTTCCTCCACCCGTTCGAGGATCTTTCCCGACCCCCGCACGAAACAGGCGGTTCCTAAACAAATGCTGATCACGTATTCTCCTTTCGGCACCATGCTGAAAAAAGAATAGAACGAGACCACGCCGTAGACTTTCGCGACGTTGATGTGCAGTTTTCCGGCGATATGGCTCTGAACCGTCATCGGCAGATAGCCGAAAATCTCCTGCGCCCGATGCAGAATGGCAATCAGTTCTTTTTCGTCATCATGCAAAGAAGCCATGAACGCATCCAGTTCCTGAAACATTTCTTCGTTTGTTCTCATCGTTTTTCTCCAATCAATCCAATTGATAAAAGTTTATCGAAATGATTCTATCATAATCCGGAAGGTCTGACAACAAACTTCCCACAAAATGAAAAATCCGATCGGCTTATCGGACAGTTTTCTTTTTGAAACGATTTTCGATCCCCTCGAACACGGCGGTGATGATCAGAATCGTCGCGACCGCGATGAGCGAATACGCGAAAACCGGAACCAGATCGGAGGGATCGTTCTTCTGCGCGCCCAGAATCGCCGCGCCGATCCCGCCGGTGGTCGAACCGGTCAGCACTTCGGCCATGATTTCGATTTTGAAGGACAGGGCGAAACTGCCGGATACGCCGACGACGAAGGAAGGAAGCATCAGGGGAATCTGGATTCTGAGGAGATTGTTCCAAAAATTCCCGCTGTCGATCTTCATCGCCCGGACGACGTTTCCGTCGATGCGGACGATGCCGTCGACGACCGATTCGTAAAGGATCGGCAACGCGATCAGCACCACCAGAAGCACAGGCGCGTTTTTCGCCCCGATCAACACGAGGAACAGAAAAACGAAACACGCCGTCGGAATCGCTTTGAGAATCGTCATCGCCGGCGTCAGCATTCTGCGGAAAAAAGGGCAATTCCCCGCCGGGATTCCTAGCAGCAAAGCCGCGACAACCGCGAGAAGAAAGCCTTCGCACAGGCGTAGCAGGCTGTTTCCCAGACAACGATACGTGTATTCCGCTTGAAGAAGTTCGCCCGTCTTTTTCAATGTGCCGATCGGGTCAGGCAGAATCATCGTCTTTTCGCCGATTCCCGTCGAAAGGAGTTCCCACAGAACGAAGAACAGCGTCAGTCCGACGATGTAAGCGAAGGTTCGGCTAGAAATAATCTTCTTCATCGGTCGCTTCCATGTCGAAAAGCGAAATGAACGCGTCGATCGCCGCCTTGTTTTCCGCCGCTTCGATGTAGCCTAAACCCAGCGCGTTTCCCTCTTCGAGTACGCTGATCGCGACCGAAGCCTTGATTCCGTACCGGGCCAGCGCTTCTTCTTCCGAAAGAGCGTTCAGGCTTTCCCGAACCAGCGAAGGCGTTTCGATCGCTTCGGAAATATTCGTTTTCAAGGTGTCCAGATACTTATTCACCGTCGGACGATCCGCGTCGTTTCGGACGAAAACCGAAGCCTGAATCAAAGAAGTCTGACCGCTTTTCTCACGGTACGCCTTCTGAATATCGACGGAAACGGACGCACGGGAATACGTCGCGGCATTCGGATTGTTCAAAGCCGAATACAAAGCCGGCTGGGCGATGAAAACGTAATCTACCTCCGAAGAAGTGATCAGATTCTTTCCGGAAGTCAGGCAGACCGCCGCATCCGAAACGTTCCCCACATATTCGATCGTTTCGTCGTACGCCGCGCCGTACAGATAGTGGAAGAGATAATCCGGCGTCTGATTCTGCCCGAACAGCACGATCGTGTCTCCCGGCTCCATCGTCCCGTTTTCATCGTTTCCCGTCGAAGCGATGAAGAAATTTCCCAGCGTGATGTTCGCCGCGATCCGATAAGGCGCGCCGTTTCCGATCGCTTTCAGTCCGGAAACCGTATCGATGACGACCAGATCCTTGTCCGACCGGTCGTTCATCATCGCCACGATGTTGGACGGGACCGAATTCGTTTCAAAGTCGGAATTCGTCGCCTCCCGATAAAAGGCGATCGCCGGTGCGCCCGTCGGGCAGACGATTTTCAACGTTTTCGCTTTCGTTCCCGAACAGGATACCAACAACAGCATCGCCAGACTCAAATATCTTTTTTTCATGCAACCTCCGTTAAAATTTTTCATTTGCTTGCCTATTATATCCGATTGCGGTAAGATAAGATGTGATCCGGCTCACAAATTATGAAAAAACTGACAGACACGCTGAACGAAAAAGAAAAGAAGAACCTGAACCTGACCGAATGCGAAGAAAACCGGATTCTCTTCCGGGAGAATACCCTCTGCACTTCCGTCGGCATCGTTCTCAAAGGCGAAGCCGTCATCGTTTCCTATACTTCCCGCGGCAACGAAATCCTCTACAAAAACCTGAAAGAAGGCGATCTTTTCGGCAATCATCTGCTCTTCTCCTCGTCGCCGGTCTATCAGGGGAATATCCTGACGAAAACGCGTTGCACGTTCGCCTTGCTGTCGAAAGAGGCTTTTCTCGGACTCTTGGAACGGAATCCGGCTTTTCTTCGAGCCTATCTGGAATCGACCGCCGATCAGACGAAACAACTGAACGAACAGATCAAACTTCTTTCCATCGCCGATGCCGAAGAGCGGTTTCTGTATTACTTGCAGATTCACCGGAATCAGGCGGAATACGCTTCGCTTTCCGATTTGGCTGAGCGGCTTTCCCTGCGGAGAGAAACGCTTTCCCGTGTCATCGCCCGATTGAGCGAAAAGGGAGAAATCGAAAGAAAAAAGCGCCTGATCGTCAAGCGCTAAAAGCATTCCGGGTGAAATTCCATGCGGTCTTTTTCGGTGATTTTCCTTCGGACCTGACAAGGGTTACCGAAAGCCAGACAGTTTTCCGGAATATCCTTGCTTACCACCGATCCGGCGCCGATCACCGACCCGCTTCCGATGGTAACGCCGCCGAGAATCACGACGTTTCCCGCGATCCAGACATGATCGCCGATCGTAATCGGCGCGCCGTATTCCCGGTCGGTCATCGCCTGCCTTTTCTCGTCGAAATACGGATCCCGATCCTGAAAGCAGAGGGGATGTTTCGGCGCGAGCAAGGATACATTCGGTCCGATGAAGACGTTTTCTCCGATCGTGACGGGACAGACGTCCAGAATGGTCAGATTGAAATTCGCATAGGAATTCTTTCCGATCTTCGTATGAACGCCGTAATCGAAATAAATCGGCCCTTGCAGAAACACGTTCTCGCCGCGTTCGGGCAGAAGCGCATTCAGGATTTCTTCCCTTTCCGCCGCTTCCGTTTCGTCGAGGCGATTGTACCGGTTGCACAATCCATGCGCTTTTCTTCGCTCCTCGACCAGTTCGGGATCGTTGGGATCGTACAGTTTTCCCTGAATCATTTTTTCTTTTTCGTTCATCTTTTTTCTCCTTTTTATGCCGTCTTTCTGAGATATTCCGCGAGTAGATCGCGCGCGTAGAAGTTTTCCTGAACGAGCGAAAAGTTTTTTACCACGCTCAGATGATTCGGCTGATAATCGCTCGTATACGTGTCCGTCAGAATGTAATACGTTTCCCCGTCGTCGATCGCATTCACGTCCAGATCGTCATAATACACGTAATAACGCGTATTCGTCGTGTGAATGAATTTTTCTTTGAGGTATTTTCCGCTTATCGAACAAAGAACCAGATCGTTTTCAAACGGAAGAATATTGTAAACGTCGCCGTATGTGACGACGCCCTCCAAACAGTACGGCGTCCGTAAACTCAGGAATCCTCCCCCGAGTGCCAGCGGATAGCCCGTCTTTTGCGCCAGCCCGTACTCATAGTACAGTTTAGCCACCAGCGAGCAGATTTCCGCGCTGTTCATTGAAACGGCTTCCGAGAGAATTTCGCTTTGAATGCTCCCGTATCGAGACGTTTCGTACCATGCATCGACGGCTTTCATCGTTTCGTCCTCATTCGCGGCGCGGATTTCTTCGCTCCCGTACTGGACGATGCTTCCCGTTTTTGCCATCGTCACTTGATAATCGCCGACAGACGAATCATACGTGCATTGCAGAGTCGAGACCGAAAAAGAACCGCCGTTACCATAATTCTGGACGTGTCCTACGCCGTACCGGTCGAAAAAGGCGTAACGGGAATGGGAATGCCCTTCGAGAACCAGATCGACGTAAGAACCTCCGCTGAGTCGTTCGACATCGTAATACGAAAGAGACGAAACGCCGTCTTCTTCGCTTCCGTTCCCGTCGTGAAGCGATAAAATGATGAAATCGGCTCCCTCTTTTTTTAACGCTTCCGAGTCCTTTTGAATCTGCGCAGTCAGACTGTCTCCGGTCAGGAAGTACAGGTTTTCGACCTTGGAAGAGGAAATCGAAGAATAGCAGTCGCCGATCGCCCCGATGATACCGATCTTCACGCCGTTACGGGAAACCAGTTTGTACGGTTCGCACCAGTCCGGAACCGTGCCGTCCCTGTTCCGGATATTGTCGGCGAGAATCGGCACCGGCAGATAGTCGCGGTGCTTCCGGATCCGCTCTTCGCCCCAATCGAACTCGTGATTGCCGAGCGTCGTGGACTCATATCCGTTTACAATCAGAAAATCGTCCATATTGTTCCCCGACGAAAGTCCGGCTTCCGCCGTTCCCTGATAGAGGTCTCCCTGATCGATGAACAGATTGTACCGATCCTTTTGGGAAGCGACGGATTGCATTTTCGCACTCAAACGGGATAATCCCGGATAAAGATCGGTCTCTTTCACCTGCCCGTGGAGATCGTTGGTCGAAAAAACCTGAATCTGAAAATCGTCATGCGTCTCGGTAACTTCTTTCTCCCGATAATCAAACGTCAGTTCGTCGATCCGTACGGTGCGCGGCGTCCAGATCGACACGTAATGCACCGTTTCCGACGAACAGTCGATCGTCAGAGGTTCGCCCGTCGTCCGGATTTCTTCGCCGTAATCGTTGGGATTGTCGATGTAATTTTCCGACACCCTGTAACGGACATAACCGAACCCCGCTTCATTCTGCGTCGAAGCCGTTTCGCTGTCGATAAAGGCGTAACGGATCGTAAAACGCAGAAGTTCACCGAAAGGAGTCGCTTTTCCGTTGGTGATGAATCCGGTTTTCATCAGAGCGATATGCGCGTTTTCTTCCGGGTAAACCCGGCTGTATTCCATTTCCATCGAATCGAATCGTCCGATCGTCCGTACGTTTTCCGGATCGATTTCTTCCGGCGAGTTGCTTGCGTCCAATCGCAATTCCACCCTATCGCTCTCATTCCCGCCTGAACTTCCGTCCGTGGAACTTTTTCCGTCTGAAAAGATTTCCGATGCGGAGGACGCGCTTGAAAGGCTATATTCCGTTTCCGACGAATCGACTGTCCGGTTCGTCTTGCAGGAACAGATGCCAAGCGCGAGAAAAACCGACGCGGCGAAACCCAGAATGTTTTTCTTTTTTTTCGTTTCCATACCCATTCCTCTGTTCCTTTTCATCATAACACAGATGAAATGAAAATTCACAGACAATCATCGGCTTTGCTTATGAACCCACTTTCTCTTTTTCGGCATTCGGATTCGCTTTCACCCGATCGACGGCTTCCTTTGAAGCGAATTCCGAAAACGGCAAATTCGTGTTTACCCGGGACCATATTCGTTCGCTTTGAAATTGAATGCTCGCCAGTTTATCTTTCAAATTGCTTTGGTGAATGAATTTCTTTTTAAAATCTTCTAACGAAACCGTATGGTACATTTCGCTTATCTCTGCGATTTTCGAAGCATAAACCAATTCATCTTCAAAAGTCCGAATAGACTGAATATGATAAATGTTCGTAAATCCGTAACTTTTCAGCATTCTGACATTTTCCTCTAAAATGTCCGTTCGGGCAACATCGGTATCATAAACCAGAATGATATTCGTTTTCGGTTTCAGAACCATCAGTCTTTGTTTGGAAATCTTGGAACAGACGACATTCAAAACTTCAACTTTTCCCGGAATCAACGCGTTCATCGGTGGTGCTTTCAGTGTGTTGATCAATTTCTCTTCGCATTCTCCTTCGACAAAATACTGGAAGATCTTACTCATCCTGGTATTCTCCCAGTTTAAAAATCCGATCGACGTTCGGCGCCGTGGCAAAAACATCATTGTCGATCAGCGTTTTCGGAGAAACATTATTCCGGTTTTCGATTTCCGATCCGCATGAAACCGATATTCTCGCTTTGCCGTTTTCGTTGCGTTTTTTCAAAAAATAAAAACTATGGAACGGAAAGCCCAGACCCAGAATGTCGGAGTTATGCGTGGTAAAAAAGATCTGCTCGTTTTCCCCGAGCATCATGACCATCGTCGAAAGTATAGCCGCTTCAATATCCGCATTCACATAAGAAAACTGCTCATCGATGAGATAGATTCCGTTTTTATGATACTTAATGGCGAACATCATGTTTGCGATGTTGATCCCATACTTCGTTCCGCTTGACAGATACGGAATAGCGGAAACTTTATTTCCCTTCTGAACGATGATTTTCCGCTTATTGTTCTGCTCGATCACAAAAGCATTGTTCGCATCTTTGCTCCGCCTGATATTCAAAATGGACGGATCGAGTGTTTTCAGAATCTGATCGAGAATATTCAGATAATCTCTGCGTTCCCGTTCGTTTTCGGTTTCGGCGAAGTCAATCGAGTCAAAACTGAACTCGGTCGCGGGCAAGATCGTCCGCCAGCCGATGTTCAGATGAATTTCACTCAGGACTTCCTGAGGCATTCTGTAACGATCGGGCATGCTGTCCAGTTCTTTCGCTTTCGTTTCATAAGAATCTTTTGCCGAGATCTTCGTGGAAAGTTTGACGGAAGTATGCGAGACCGAAACCTGGTTTTCTCTGTTTTTAGATAAGATCTTAAAGCGATGCAGTTCATGTCTGTCTTCCTGATCTTCGGCGATGTCGATTTCAATTCGCGATTCTTCGCATTCATCGTTCAGCAATTCTTTAAGCATTTGAAAATCTTTTGTCAGAATAAAATACAACGTAGCCCAGATGCATTTGATCAGAGAAGTTTTACCGGCAGCATTCGATCCTACGAAAATATTGACTTTTTTATATCTGAAACCCGGAATGTTGCACAGCCTTTCGTTATCGATCAAAGACGTTCTCAGTTTTGCCGGATAAGAAAAATTGATATTAAAATCGTAAAAAGACAAAACGTTGTCCAATTTTAAGTTCAAAATGACCATATCTTTCTCCTAATATTCAAGTTTTTTGAATAACTACGGATTTATTATATTCGATATTTCAAAAAATTACAAGCCCTGAAAACGATTTACGCCATGCTCGATCGCAATGCCGGAAAGCCGAACTTTTTTTTCACGCGGACATATAGATAAATGTATAATGGAGATTCTCATGAAAAGAAATTTGACGAAAGGGTTATTCTTTTTCCCTTTGCTGCTGGGCTTGATTCCTTTGACCGGCTGCACGAAAAAAGAAAACACGCTGACGGTCGCCGAAGTGACGCACAGCATTTTCTACGCCCCGATGTACGTAGCCAAAAACGCCGGATATTTTGAAGAAGAAGGCATCGACATCGATATCATCACCACGCCGGGAACGGATAAGGTGATGGCCGCGCTGATTTCCAAAGAAGCCGATATCGGCCTGATGGGTCCGGAAGCCACCGTCTATAATTATGTCAACGGGAACAAAGACTATGCGATCAACTTCGCCCAATTGACGCAAAAAGACGGATCGTTTATCTTAGGACGGGATTCGATTGAAGACTTTTCCTATGAAATGCTGATCGGAAAGACGATCATCGGCGGACGAAAAGGCGGAATGCCGTTGATGACGTTGGAACACATTCTAAGAGAAAAAGGCATCGAATTCGGTGAAAACGATCCGAGCAAAGCGGTCAATATCCGCACCGACGTCTCTTTCGACGCGATGACCGGCGTCTTCGTCACGGGAGAATCCGATTTCGTCACCGCTTTCGAGCCGGTGGCTACTCAGGTCGAAAAACTGGGAAAAGGGTATATTCTCACCTCGTTAGGTCAGGATTCCGGCGAAATTCCTTACACCTGCTTCTCCTCGCTGAAATCCTATATGGATACCAACGAAGAGAAACTGGTCAAGTTCAGCCGCGCGATCAGGAAAGGACTCGATTTCGTTCAGACAAGGCCGATCGCCGACATCATTCCGTATCTTTCCCCCGATTTCACGTCCAGCGATCAGGAAGAACTGACGAACGTGATGACGAACTATCTTTCGATTGAAGCGTGGCCGAAAACGCCGTCTTTCTCGAAATCGAATTTTGAAAAACTCGTCTCGATCGTCAAGGAAGCCGGAGAACTGGATTCCGACGTCGAAGTACCGTTCGATACAATCGTAACCGATTCGATTCTGAAACAGATCTGAATCCTGTTCGGAAAAAGCAAAAGCGCGTAAACGAATACGCGCTTTTTTGGATTCATAAATTTTTCCGGTTTCTCCCGGAAGTGTTTTTTTCCGCGCCCTTTATGGCCGATTTTCCCGAAAAACCCGCTTACCGTTTCGGAAAATTCGCCAACAGCGATTCGATCGCCTCGACGATCTTTTCCGCGCAGGCGGCGTGTTCGCTTTCAACCGGATGCCCGTTGCTTTCCGATTTTTCCAGTTTCAAGGTCATGACTCTTTCGACGCCGCTTTGCAACAGTTTCGGATAAATCGTATTTTCCAGAATCGGATAGACGTTTTCTTCCATAAAACCCGAACAGAGAAGAAAGCGGACTTCGTCTCCGTAGGCTTCCCGGAGATTCCCGACGAGCCGAAGGTATTCATCGACGAAAACGTTTCGGTCGAAACGTCCCGACCACGAGTCATTGGTTCCCAGATTGAGAATCACGACGTCCGGAATGTAGTTGTGCATGTTCCATTTCCGGTAACTCATCGGCGTCAGATATTCGTAACGCGTGTTCATGTTGAAATCGCCGACGATATTCCCGGCGACGGAAAGACCGATTCCGCTTCGTGCGTGAATGTTGATCTGCGCGTTCAGAGTCTCCGCGGCGATAAACGCGTAAGTCCGAAGCGTGTTCTGCATTTCGGCATTGGTTCCGTCGGGAACGCCTTCGGCGCGGAGGTTACCGTATCCCGCAGTGATCGAATCGCCGTAAGCCTCGATCTTCAATTCGGGTTTATCCTCCGGGCATAGAAAATACCCTGTGCAAGACAGATCGTACATCGACGCGGAAGTCGCCCCCACTTCGGTCATTTTCAGAACCTTGACCGTGTGATAAGCCGGTTCGAGATTGCCCGCGATCCGGTAACGATAAGGAATCGCGCCTTTATCCAAAGCGAAGTAAGGCTGTTCGGAAAAGAGTTCGCCGTCGACATAGACCTGCAAACGCGTCGGTCCGTAGGCCGAATTATAAGCCCCGCCTAAGGTGGCAAAGCATTCCGTGCCGACGAAAGCAAATTCAAATCCGCTGGCTTCGTTGTCGAAATCGACCTGCGCGTTGGAAAATTCGTTCCGGCCGTAAAAATTGACCATTCCTTCTTCGATCGAGAACGAGTTGATCGTATCGATCGGATTCAGCACGGTGAACGCCTTTTCGTAACGCACATCGTTGAAGACGATGCCGATCGCGCAGGTGCCTTCCTTTACCGGCGTCACTTCGCCCGATAAGTCGACGCGGGCGATCGATTCGTCGTCGGAATAAAAAGCGTACTCCTTCCCTTCCAGATTGCAGGCTTCAAGCCGGACCTTCTGGTTCAGAACGGTGCTTTTCAAACCGGTGTAGGAAAAATCGTAAACGGTGAGATTACCCGTATAGCGCTTTTCGCCGATGATCACCTGATAACGCGTTTCTCCTTCTTTCAGGAACGCGATCGTCGCGTTCTTGCCCTCGTAACGGACTTCCGCCAGAGAGGGATCTTCAAAGACGATCGCGTCATATTCGCCCTCCCATTCCAGCCGGTAGGTTTCAGAAACCAGCCCCGCGATGCTTTCCGCCGAGGAACTCGCGGGGATCGATGAAGATGCCGAAGGGCTGCAAGCAGTCAAAACAAACGCAGCCAGCAACCAAGTCCATTTTTTTCGTTTCATTGGATCACCTCAAAATGCGTGTACGATACGGTATCCGACATGCAGTACGCGCCGACTTTCTTTCCAGGACGATCGATCAGAGAAAAGGTCTTTTCTTCGTAAATTCCCGACAAAGAGACCGTCAGCGACTGCTTCGTCGCATCGACCGCGCAGGACAGTTCGATCGCATCGGAAGGGGCGATCGTCAGATTCTGGAAAGACCAGTAATCGTTCCACCCCAGGGAGACGCCGTTTTGAAATCCCGTACAACCGACGGATTTGAGTTTTCCGTTCGTCCATTGCAGATAGACGAACAGATAGTTGGCTTCGTCCCGATAGTACGGAACCAAGCCGATGTAGACGTTTTCGGCGTTTTCCGCGCTTTTCGTCCCTTGCATCACTGCTTGAAGGGTGTACTTTTCACCGACGGAAACCTCTTCGCGAAGAACGAATCCGTCGCACCAGCGGCTGTTCGTCACGGTGAACGACGAAGCGCTGAACAGGTCGAGATTATCGACCGATCCGACGACCTCGAAGCCGTAATTCACCTCTTCTTTGATAAAATCTGAGGCCTTGAAATCCGCGACTTCGACAGCGTCGTTGGATACGAAAATGCCGAGTTTTGACGTCAGAGAATCCCCCAAACGCGGAAGCGACAGACTGCCGGAGAAGGACTGTCCGTCGTCTCCGGTAAACGAAACGGTGAACCGGCTTCCTTCGCGAATCAGGTCGAGCGTGAATCCGTCCGCCGGACTCGTCGAAACCGATGACGGATTCCAGATGTCGTTCCACCCGGCGTCGACGCCGTCGATGAAACCGGTCATGCCGATTTCGCGAATGCAGTTCGCATAGCCGTCCCAGTCGCACCATTGCACGTAACAGACCAGATAATTCTCCGCGTCCCGATAGTACGGTACGAAGCCGATATACGTCTCGTCCTGCGCGGGAAGACGCTTCGTGCCTTTGAAGTGCGCTTTCACTTCGTAAGAAGCACCCGTCACGTCGGTACATTCCCGCATCGCGAATCCGCTTAACCAGGAATAATTTTCGATCGTCAGTTCCGACCCGCTTTTTTCGACGATATGGCCGGTTTTTCCGTTTTCCATCGACCAGACGCGTTCTTCTTCCGGTAAGAGGATATAGCCGTTGACGTGATGAAACAGTTCTTCGCCGGAAGAAAAAAACGTGTGCGTATAGGTCTTGATTTCCCGATAGTTTTCATCGTCTCCGATCAGGGTATAGTACGAATACGTTCCCGGCGTCAGTTCGGGCAATGCACCGGAAAAGACGAAGTCGCTTTCTCGTTCCAAACGGACGGACGAAGCGTAATGATCCCACGACCCTTTTAAATAAAGGGAAAAAGATTCGTCGAGAAGCATCGATGTTTCCACTTTCGCCGAAAGCGAGGTCAGCGTTTCCCTCCCGGAAGAACTTTCCGACGAGGAATCGGCGCGGGACGTCGTCGAAGAACATCCCGCACAGAGAACCATCGCGAACACGACGAACCCGAATAAAATCCGCCTGCTCTTCATTTTTCTTTTACGCGCTTGCCTTCACCGCGTTCAGATCGGTAAAGGTGGACGGCACTTGCCACGCGTTTCCCCAGTTGGAATAGACGCCCAGTTTCGCCGTGCCTTCGCTTGCACCGGAAATGATCACCGGATCGAAAGTACGCGCGACTTCGCCACCCGAAACGGAAACCTGGAAACTCGTGCCGTCGCGAACGATCTCCATGCGGAAGGAAGCCGGCAGAGGATCGCCGGTCGAACCCGACGACATCCACAGGTCGTGATAGCCGACCCACGTTCCGCCGATATAACCCGTCAATTGCGCTTCGCGGGCATATCCGCCGGTAGAAGAACTGAATTCGACGTAGCAGATCAGGTAATTGTCGTCATCGACGTAATACGGAACTAAGCCGATGTAATTGGTTCCGTCGACCGGAACCGAAAGGGAACTTTCGATGTTCGCGGAATAGGTGTACTTTGTTTCACCGGTCACTTCTTCAAATTCCGCGACGGCGACATCGTAATACGTGCCGTCGATCAGCGTCGATTCAGCGTATAAATGCACGCCATCCGCGTCTTCGTTGACGGTCGTGATCGAACTCGTCGATCGGTTGGCCACCGTCCAGTCGCGATAGACCGGATTGGCTTCGGCGGTGAAAGACGTGAAGACGGTTTTCCCTGTTCCGTGTGCGTACACCCCGATCTTCTCGGTGCTGACGCTTTCGATCGCGGCGTTGACCGAAACCGATCGGCTCAGCGATATCGTCTCGCCTGCATCGTTGGTGCCGGAAGCCACGATCGTATACGTTCCTTTGCTCCGCGTCACCGAAAGATCGACGCCGTTGACCGGATTCCACGCCGAACCGTCCGCCCAGGACTCGGTCCAGCCGTACGTTTCGTGCAACAATTGTCCTCCGATCCTTCCGTCAATCGAGACGGTCCGCACTTCATGCGGACGATCGCTCGTCCAGTAATTCAGATAGACGATGAAATAATTATTGTCGTCGACGTAATACGGAACGAGTCCGTACCCCATATTTTCCGTGACAGGGGTGGAAGCCTCCGTCTGAATGTGCGCGGACATCGTGTAGGAAGTCGACGCTTTGATTTCTTCGCCGGCGTCTTTCACCAATACGTTCAGCAATTCGCCCTCGCGATTGGTCAATTCGATCGCGTCGGCCGTCACCTTTCCTTCGCGGAGATGATTTTCCGTCTCAGCCGCGAAAGCGTAATCGCCCAGTCGGTAGGTGAAATCCGCCGAAACCGTATTATCTCCCTCTACGGCGACGAAAGCATAGACGCCGTCCGTCGGTTCAAGGACAGAACCATTGACGGTGACGGATCCGATATCGTAATCCGTATCCGGTTTTACGTTCAGGACGACGGTGTCTCCGGCTTCAACCGACGTCGAAGCGACTGAGACGCTACCATGTGCGATCGAATCGGAAATGCGGATATTCGCCCGATTGAGGATAAACTGACCGACCGAAACGACCTTTTCCGTTCCGTACAAGGAAGAGCCGTCGATTTCGACGAAAGGAGTGATCGAGATGTCCGTATCGTAAGAGGCGGAAGGAACATTCTCCACCGTCAGGGCGATGA
>ERZ779889.309-NODE-309-length-65263-cov-15.464345_pt1 | contig 65263 bp, 43 predicted proteins | sample MGYA00511030_ERZ779889 | MGnify/ENA primary metagenome ERZ779889 (study PRJEB29588, sample SAMEA2160616) | human gut metagenome | biome: human gut; feature: human-associated habitat; material: faeces | place: Denmark | collected 2008/2010 ... | reverse complement strand
AAAAATATAGGGCTATTCAGAACGAGGATTTTTGCACTTCGTTATTGAATCTTCAAAAACGGCAGCCGCACGCAGGTTTTCGCGCGGCTGCCGTCATTATGAAGTTGAATGGAGAATCAGAAGCGGATCTTCACGGCCTTCGATCCCTGACGCCTGATGTAGAGCTGGCCGGGTTCGGGATTAGCGATGCGGATGCCCTGGAGGTTGAAGTACTCGGCCTCAGTCTCGCTGTCGGCAGTGATGCCGGTTATGCCGGTAGTCGAGTCGGGAGCTTTGGTTACGGCAAAGAGCTCTTTATCGTCGGCCGTCGCGGAAACTTTAACGTCGGGGTTTGCGAGGGCTTTCAATACCTCATGGGTAGCCTTGAGGCTGCCGCTGAAAGTCCTGTTCTCGGCAGCCGCACGCATGGGAGCATTCCCGGCTTCCGGCACATATTCCTCGAAGATAACCTCTTCTTGCCCGTCGACATTAGCTACAACCTTGATTTCCTCTCCGGCGTAGCCGGTTACATTGAAGCTGTAGGAAACAGTCATTTCACCTGCTGCGGTGTCGTGGCTGATGGAGATTGAGGGCTCCCCGTCGAGCTCTACCACGGAAGCCGCACGCTCGAGCAGACGAACATTATCAACTGCGTAATGGCCTTTATTGGTTTTAATGCCGAAGAGTAAGGTGAAAATGTTACCAACTTCGGTGGTTGATTCTATCGTATATTCTTTAGCCGTCCATTTTTCGGCAGGTGCCTGTTCTGGATAACTATCATCTGAGTCTAAATAGATTTGCTCGTTTCCCGCTTTAACATACATCTGTTTGTTGTTTTCGTCGTCGGAGAAACGATATAGGTCGAAGGCAATCTTTTCATAATCTTTCAGTGTTTTGCCTTCGGGAAGGGTTACGTTAAGAGCGAATACCGTATTATAGTCGCCTTCTTCAACGCTGAACACGCCTGCAAGGTTTTTGCCGTTTACGGGATCGACTTCTACCTTTGCGGATCCTTTCCCGCCACCGCCATAGTAGCTCTGTACAGTCACTTCATCGCCGAGCGGTTTTTTCTGGAAATCCTCAATCATGAGCCAGCCGTCGGTAACAGTGCCATTCTTGCTCTCATCGTATGTACCCGGTGTAACCGTTACTTTCTCGCGAAGGCGGATATTGTCGATGCCAAAACCAACGCTGCCGTCGCTGCTGCTGATTTTGAACCCTACACGGACGAGAACTTCACTCCCTTCCTGAGTGGCGCTTATATCATATTTGAAATGACTCCATGTATCCTTTTTATTCGATACATCATTGCCGTTTGGTTCTTTTACAATATTATCGCCGAGGCGTACAAAGATGGACTTGTAGCTCATACCGAAGTCATAGATGTCGAAATCGAGCGCATCATAATCAGCGAGAGTTTTACCGGACGGGAGGTTAACTTTCACCTCGAGACCGCTGTTATAGTCTCCGCCGGTGAAATGAGCGGCTTTGTTGTCTGCGTTTTCGTCGGTTGCGATAGTCTCGATTGCGACCTCTCCTGCAGGATTACTGTAAAGGCTGAACAAACCGGGAACTTCAGGATTGCCTTCGAAATCTTCGAGCATGAGCCAGCCGTCGGTAACGTCGCCGTTGGCTGCCGATGCCATTGCGGCGCAAAGGGCGCCTGCTGCGAGCATGTAGAGTTTCTTCATGATAAATGGTTATTTAATGAATTTGGTTATAAAGGTGTTGTTGAGTATTATTGCGTATGCGCCGCGCGGGAGGTCGGCTGCGGGTATGAATGAATCGCTGAAGCGTCCGCGGCGGAGGTCGGCGCCGGAACTGAGAGTCACTATGCGGTATTCGCCGGAGGTAAGACCGCTTACCGTCAGTCCTTCGGGAGTGATGCGCACGTCGGGCCGGCCGTCAGCCTCGATTCCGTCGACTCCGCTGATCGCGCCTTTGCCATATATGCGGTAGCGTCCGGCGCAGTTGAGCCAGTTGAGGAAGTATAGGCAGCCGTCGTAGTAGCGGTAACGGCCGGTAGGGATGGCGGTGTCGAAGAAGTTTTCAACGAATTTCCAGGCGTCGCGCGACTCGCAGGCGAGAGCTCCGGCGGCGTTGCACGCCACCAGTCCGGGCGAGTGGTCGGTGTTGCCGTTTTTGTCCTGTCCGTCGAGAGTGTAGACGCTGTGGTATGAGGTGATGCCCTTGCTCAGGAAGAAGTCATACTGCCGCTGCACCAGTTGGGTGTAGGGAACACCCTCGGGTTTGAACCAGGCATAGTCCATAGCCATGTTCATTATGCATCGCCAGGCGTCGTAGAGGAATCCCGAGTGGTCGCCGTCGCCGGTATGGGGTGTTCCGTCGAAATTGGCGTAGTCGGGCATGAGTCCCGTTGTGGGGTTGGCGAATTTCTCCCACATGGAACGGCTTTTGGCTGCGAGTCCGGCATAGAAGTCGTTGTTGCTGTCGGCCCACAGGCTCCAAAGTTCGTAGAATGCCGGAAGGTGGTAGGAGGGGTCGGTGAACTTTGCCGCGGAGGCGTAGGGCACGAACACTACCTGCATTTCCGTCGGGTTGAAGAGCGGGGTATAGGATGAATAGGGGTTTACGTCCTTGGCGGGTTTTTCGTCGCACATCTGGAGGATATAGTTTGCCTCGTGGCTGTAGTTGAAGATACCTTCACCGTCGCCCCAGCGTCCGGAGGCGAACATGAGAGCCATCACGAAGTATTCTTCGCCGTCGCTCGCCGGAGTGTTGCCTTTCTTTGAGCCGTCGGTGTTGCACTGCCACGAGAAATAGCCTCGGCGCTCGTCGGTGGCAGGATACTGCATGTAGGTCTTGGCCCATTTCCAGAGCTTATTGAATTCGGCTTTGCGGTCGAGCTGCACGCATAGCATCATTCCGTAGCTCATACCTTCGGTGCGCACGTCGTTGTTGTTCACGTCGAGAATGTAGGCCATGTCGTCGCCGCTTTCGTAGCACAGGCGCTCTGTGTCCTTGTCGCCTTCGAAGTAGGTGCTCCAGAGGTCGTCGATGCGCTGCTGAATCTGATCTTCCGTATATCCCGCCTCGGCAAAAAGGTTGCGGTACCGGCCGGTGTAATAAGCTCCGCGCTCCGGCAGGACGGGAGGATCGAGACTGAGGTCGTAGCTGAAGGATATTTCAGCTATATAATATGTCATTTTGTTGTCGTTGAGTCCGGCGCCGAGGCTGAAACTGCCGAGGCTTTTCTGCGCGTCGGTCAGAGTGAGGCTGTTGCCCGCGGTATAAATGTTTATCCATGAGTTTTTATCACCCTGCTTGGGATAATCGTCAGAACCGTCGCTCTTGGTGTTCTTGAATATGAGCGATCCGTCGGCGTAGAGCTGAAACTGCTTGTAGTTGGCATACTGCTCGTTGCCCGAATCGGGAATATAGATCTTCACACTTATGCCGGTGCATGCGCCGAGGGTGATTCCTTGGGGCAGAGTCACGGGGAAGGCAGGCACGCTGTTGTAGGCGCCGCATTTCACGGCAACCACGTTGCCGCTGCCGGCGGGATTAGCCTGCACGGTAGCTGAACCGGCGCCGGTCATCTCAAAAGATTTTCCGGAGGAGTAACTGTTGAAACCGATAGTGAATTTCGCCGCATGGGCGACAAACGTTATGGCCAGCATTACAGCAAGGCCGATGATTTTTTTCATTTTTCCGTAAGGTATCTGATTATGGTTGATTATGGTTGATTATGGTCAGGTAAGGTTAAAATAGTGTTTTTGATACAAAACTTTCTAAGGTCGTTTTGGAAAGAATTGTTGCAAAAGTAAAGAAATATTAAGAATTTACCCCCCCCGATTGTTAAAATCAGTTAATTGAAACGGCGATGTTACATTTGAGATGAAAACGGTTTCAACAGCGAAAGTTCGGCTGAGATTCTAAAGCTTGCCGTAAAATAAAAGCGCACGCATTCTCCAGGAGAACACGTGCGCATAAAGCACCGGTTGAGGCAAATGTTTAGGTAAAATTCGTTGAGTGAGGGGACGGGTGTAGTCTTTGAATCCTCAAAAGCAGAAGATTGTCAGCAAAGAGAAATAGACATTCCTCCAAAAGAGAATTCAGCTGGAACGCCCATGGCCCGGAATGCTCTGACGATGGTGTTGACGGTAATGTTTTGTCCGCTCTCTATGCGGGATACCTGAGCGCGTTGCACACCCATCAGCTCTCCTAATTGTGACTGTGTGAGATTTTTTTCTTTTCTGGCCTGTTTGATAGCCTCCCCTATAAGATAGGATTGCAATTCAGCTTCCATTTTGTCGCGCCTCGCTGTGCCTTTCTTGCCCACAATGCGGTCGAGCATTTCATCGTGAGTATAGAGTTTTATTTTTTTCATAGCTTATTTATGTTTATTTTCGAAATATATTTGTCGGAGTGCTTCAGCTCTTTCTATCTCATTTTGTGGAACTTTCCAGGTTTTCTTGATAAAGCCATGGGTAGCAACAACCAGTCTCCCGGCTTCGTTATCCCAAAAAGCCAACAGTCTGTAGGTGATGCCCTGATATCTCGTGCGGAATTCCCAGATGTTATCATTGAGTTTCTCAAATAGAGTCTTATCCACAAAGTAACGGCTTTTGGATATGTTGTAGGCAATTTTGTCCTGAACCTTTTCGGGCAACGATTCAAGATAGCTTAAAGCGGCATCCATATATGTCACATCAAACTTTGCTTTCAGTTCCATGATGGGTTTCTTTTGATTGTGCAAAGTTAATAAAATGTTACATATATAGAAACATAAGGCGATTTATTTTGTTTAAATAACCTCTTATATTTTCTTTGGTACCCGTACTGCTGTCGGGCTGTTATCTTTCTCCGGCGGAGGAGTGGTCGGCGCTGGCGTTGGTGTTCACAAGTTTCTGTGCGCCATGTCTCTGGCGTCCCCACTGGAGATTGTAGGCCACGGTGATGCACGGCATACGCATGTCGATGCGCATGTGCTGCTCGTTGCGGTTCCATTTGCTCAGCGACTTGCTGCCGCGGTCGTATTTTCCGAACGGAAGGATGACACTGGCGCTGAACTGCCACGATTTCCAGTTGTAGCTCAGCTCTATGATGTCGAGATCCTCGCCCCATGAGATTTTCTCGCCCCAAAGATCGCGCTGGGCGCGCATATACTGGCCGGAAAGCACGAAACCCCAGTGCGAGAGCTGAATTTCGGCATTACCGCTCCAGGCATTGCTATGATACGTGTAGCCGCTTCCGCTCATGCGCTCCATCCGGTATTGCAGATAGCCGCTTGCGGTGAGCCAGCCGGGGATGATTTCTATCTGAGGAGCGAGGAAAAACGAGAGGTTGCGGAGCCCGCGGCTGTTCTCATAGGTGGTGATAAGCCTGTCTCTGTCCCAATAGAGCAGGGGCGTGATGGCGTCGGGCGAGGAGAAGACGCGCGCGCCGAAGGAGCCGTTTATCCGGGGCAGGCTGAATCCGTAGCGGAACGTGAGCATATATGAATTTGCCGTTTTAAGGTTCTGATTGCCGGTGCGCCACTGAAATCCGTCGAGTTGCTGCGGCACCGGATTGGTTTCTCCCAGAGTCGGGGTCGACTGCCACGACGTGAAGTTTATCCTGAAGTTGTGGTTTTGGTTGAGGGAGTAGGTCACCGTTGCCTGCGGGCGCAGATTCCACGAGCGGGTGCCACGGTTCGATTCCCTGAACCGGAAATCGGTGTACTGCACTCCCATTCCTGCTGTTGCCGTCCACTTGCCGAGGCGGTGGAAATACTCGGCGAAGAGATAGGTTCTGTCCTGCCGCTGGTGGAAAATCCGGCCATTGAGGTTATCGTAGCGCGAGCGGTTGCGGTTGGCAGAGTATGAGGCTCCTGCGGTGAGGCGTCCGTTGTTCCAGTTCCTGATATAGTCGGCTTCCGCGGCATACGCCTGATTGCGGTCTCTGATTGAGGTATGAATGTCGGTGATAAAACCGGCAGCATCCGGGAGCTGTTCCGTGTAGTCGGAGAAAGTGCGTCCGGAATAAAATGAATAGCTGAAATCAACTATTAGCATCTGCCTCCGGGGAAAATTCTGCTGCCAGTAGAGTGACAGATGAGGCGTGTTCCCGGGATTGCCGTGTGAACTGCTCAGCAGTATGTCGTCAGAACCGTCGCTGAGGGTCAGAAGTCCCCTGTAAAGCGTTTTGTCCCTCAGGTTCTGCCATAGGCTGAACTCCGCCACGAAGACGGTAGTGTCCGGCTTGATGTAATTGTAAGAAGCCCATGTACTCGCCTGGGTGCAGTCGAGTGAGCCGCCCCGCGGGGATTCCTTGCGGGTCAGGGAACTCCCGTCGGGATAAGTGAACGTCTCGGTATAATCGCGGTGAGTCTTAATTTTGTTGACGAGATGAAAACTTTCACCCGCTTCCCATTGGGAGCGACCGGTGTTGAGCCTGACATTGGCCATATACTGTCCCCACGCCTGATTCAGGGCCGGAGTCGCTCTGGTCATCAGTGAGCCACCGGCAGTCGGGTTTGCCACGATAAAATTCAGCACGTATCTCGCGTTTCCGTAGCGTAGTCCGGGATTGTCGATCCATTCTACCCGCTTTATGGTTTCGGGCAGCAGCGCACGTACCATGTCAACGGTCGTTTCGCGCCCGTTGATACGCATCTGCACCGTTTCGCCGGCTGACTCGACCTTACCCAGCGCATCGCTTACGCTGAGAGCCGGAATCATGAGATTATTAAGCAGCTGGAGTCCGTTTCGGGAATGCTCCACGGCGCTTTTCGACGGGTGGTATACCTCCATGTCGGCTTTCCGGATAACCTTCGGAGCCGTTATTACGATTTCGTTGAGTTCCTGCGACGACAGGGAATCAGGTTCTGCCGTCGAGGCTGCTGCGCCAAGCCATCCGAGCGCGAGCGCCATAATTGTTATTGTCGGTTTCATTCGATGAGAAATTTGTCTGCAGGTAAGACGCAGAATCACAGCCGGAGGTGACAACGATCCGGAGTTTTTCTGCCGGCAGCGCACGGCCGTGGTGCGGCAAAGGGAAAGTTTTTGAAAATTTTGTTATTTATCCCGATATTTCTTACCTTTGTTTCCGGCGGCGTCGCGCCACCACAATCCGAATCAAATATCAAAAAACTATATAAATATGCGCTCTAAATTCAAACGTGTTCTGCTCAAACTCAGCGGAGAGTCGCTGATGGGCAGCCAGGGGTACGGAATAGATACCCAGCGGCTGGGCGAATATGCCGAGCAGATAGCCCAGATGGTAAACGAAGGCGTCGAGGTTGCCATAGTAATCGGCGGCGGCAACATTTTCCGCGGTCTCAAGGGAGCCTCGCAGGGTTTCGACCGTGTGACGGGCGACCAGATGGGTATGCTCGCCACCGTCATCAATTCTCTCGCCCTCTGCTCGGCTCTTGAGTCGATCGGGCAGCCCGCAAGGGTGTTTACGGCGCTCAACATGTATCCGATCGGCGAATATTATTCCAACCGCAAGGCCATCGAGGCGCTTGAGCGCGGTGAGGTTGCCATAATGTCGGGCGGCACAGGCTGCCCCTTCTTCACCACCGATACCGGGAGCGCCCTGCGCGGCGTAGAGGTGAAGGCCGACGTGATGCTCAAAGGAACCCGCGTTGACGGCATCTACACCGCCGATCCGGAGAAGGATCCCACCGCGACGAAGTTTGACGAAATCACTTACGACGAAATCTATAACCGCGGGCTGAAGGTGATGGATCTCACCGCTACCGCTCTCTGCAAAGAGAACAATCTCCCGATCATCGTCTTCAACATGGACAAGAAGGGAAATCTCGCCAAGGTGATTGCCGGCGAGCCCATCGGCACGTACGTATATTAAAAACATAAAAACCACATAAAATAATGGACGTAAAAGATTACATAGCTCCGGCGGAGGAAAAGATGATACTCGCCGTTGAGTATCTCGACGAATCGCTGGCACACATCCGCGCAGGCAAGGCGAACCCCAAAATCCTCGACGGCATCCGCGTGGACTATTACGGCAGCGCCACCCCCATAGGTCAGGTGGCCAACGTGTCGGTGCCCGACGCCCGCACCATCACCATCACTCCCTGGGAGAAGCAGATGTTTAAGGAAATCGAGAAGGCCATCATCAACTCCGAACTCGGAATTACTCCCGAGAACAACGGCGAGGTGATCCGCATCTCGATTCCGCCGCTCACCGAGGAACGCCGCAAGGCGCTGGTGAAGCAGTCGAAGGCAGAGGCCGAGCAGGCGAAGGTGTCGGTGCGCAACGCCCGCCGTGACGCCATAGAGGGGCTTAAGAAGGCCATCAAGCAGGGACTGAGCGAGGACGTTGAGAAAGACGGCGAGGCTTCGGTTCAGAAACTCCACGACAAGTACCTGAAAAAAATCGACGAGCTCTTCGCCGCAAAGGAGAAAGAAATCCTCACGGTCTGATCACCGGTTTCATTTTGACCCATCAAGGCGGGGGCGGAAATTTTTCCGCTCCCGCTTTTTGCTTTTTGTCGACCGGGAGGGTAGGGGAGACGTGTGGCGGCGAATTGAAAAAAGAACCCTCCGAGACTGGAATTTTCCCGACCGATTTCACGGATTTTCCGGAATTTTAAAATCTCAGAGCGTTAAATTGCTTCAAAATCGGGGGTAAGGTTCGGAAAGTCACCGCGTTACGGTCGGTTTTGCATATTTCGGGAAATGCGCCGGAAAAATCGCTCTGCGGAGTATGAAGCGATTTTATAAAAAAATCAGTATCTTTGTGAGTAATATCTTTTCCCGATGACGATGAACAAGATAGAATGGATCGCCGATGGCGCCACCGCGCTCCCGGCGTTGAACTATGAGCGCTTGCAGAGTTGGGTCGGCAAGGTTGCCGGCGCCCACGGCCGTATTCTCGGACCACTCGTCTACATTTTTTGCGACGATAATAAAATACTCGAGGTGAACCGGCAATTTCTGAACCACGATTATTTCACCGACATCATTACTTTTGACTATTCGCGCGGCAAACTTATTTCGGGCGACATGTTTATTTCGCTCGATACCGTGGCCTCCAACGCCGAAACTGTAGGCGCAACCTACGGCCGCGAATTACTCAGGGTAATAATCCACGGTGTGCTTCACCTTTGCGGCATAAACGACAAAGGGCCGGGAGAGCGCGAGATCATGGAGGCGGAAGAAGATGCCGCTCTCGCTGTCTACGATGAACTAAATGATTGATTATCAATAGTTAGTATGAAATTTGATTATGATGTTATAGTAATCGGTGCCGGTCATGCCGGCTGCGAGGCGGCCTCCGCGTCGGCCCGGCTCGGCGCGCAGACCCTGCTGATTACCATCGACATGAACAAGATAGCGCAGATGAGCTGCAATCCGGCCGTGGGCGGAATCGCCAAAGGTCAGATTGTGCGTGAAATCGACGCATTGGGCGGAATGACGGGAATTGTCACCGACACCACCGCCATACAGTTCCGCATGCTCAACCGCTCGAAAGGGCCTGCAATGTGGAGTCCGCGCGCCCAGAGCGACCGCATGGCGTTCAGCCTATGCTGGCGCGGGATGCTCGAGAACATCCCCGGCCTGTCGATGTGGCAGGACTCCGTGACGTCGCTTCTGTTTGACGGTGAAGGACGGCTCGCGGGAGTGAAAACCGCCCTCGGGGTGGAGTTTCACGCTAAAGCGGTGATTCTGACCGCCGGTACGTTTCTCAACGGACTCATGCACACCGGGCGCGTTCAGCTGCCGGGCGGCCGCACCGCCGAGCCGGCAGCCCACGGTATAACCGAGCAGCTGCGCGACATGGGCTTCGCCACCGACCGCATGAAAACGGGCACCCCCGTCCGCATCGACGGCCGTACAGTCCATTGGGAACTCACGACTCTGCAGGAGGGGGAAGACGATTTCCATAAATTCTCTTATCTGCCGCGGGTGAAGCGGCGGCTGCGCCAGCGTCCGTGCCACACCGTGTGGACATCACCCGAAACCCACGCGATTCTCCGCGCCGGACTGCCGGACTCACCTCTTTACAACGGCCAGATTCAGAGCATCGGGCCGCGCTATTGCCCGAGTATCGAGACAAAAATCGTCACGTTCGCCGACAAGAACGAGCATCAGCTCTTTCTCGAGCCGGAGGGGGAGACCACTCAGGAATACTATCTCAACGGCTTCTCGTCGTCGCTGCCGATCGACGTGCAGTTCCGCGCTCTCGAAACCATTCCGGCGCTGAAAGACGTGCAGCTCTACCGCCCGGGATATGCCATAGAATACGACTTTTTCGACCCGACCCAGCTCCATCACACACTGGAAACGAAGCTCGTGGAGGGGCTGTTTTTCGCCGGACAGGTTAACGGCACCACCGGCTACGAGGAGGCTGCCGGACAGGGTCTGGTAGCCGGCATAAACGCCGCTCTGAAGGTTAAGGGGCGCGAGCCTTTCGTGCTTGCCCGCGACGAGGCATACATCGGCGTGCTTATCGACGACCTCGTTACGAAAGGGGTCGACGAGCCCTACCGTATGTTTACCTCGCGCGCCGAATACCGCATATTGCTGCGGCAGGACGACGCCGATATGCGTCTCACTCCGCGCGGGCGCGAAATCGGACTCGTTGACGACGAGCGCTGGAATCTCATGCAGTCGAAACTTGAGCAACGCAATGCCCTGATGGACTTCTGCCGCGAATTTTCAGTCAGGGCCGCGCTCATAAACCCCGCTCTCGAACGCCTCGGTGAGCAGCCTCTGAAACAAGGCGTGAAACTTATTGATCTCGTGCTGCGTCCGCGCCTGGGCATTGTGTCGCTTGCGGAAATCGTGGAGCCCCTGCAGCGCTTTATCGACGAAAACATCGAGGCCGAACGCCGCGAGGAGATAATCGAGGCCGCCGAGATACTGATGAAATACAGCGGCTACATAGACCGCGAGCGGTTGATAGCTGACAAAATCCACCGTCTGGAAAGCATACGTCTCAAGGGAAAGATCGACTACGCTTCGGTCAAAGCCCTCTCTACCGAGGCGCGCCAGAAGCTGGCAAAAATCGACCCCGAGACGGTAGCGCAAGCGTCGCGCATCCCGGGGATCTCCCCGGCCGACGTGAATATTCTCCTGTTGTTGCTCGGTCGCTGAAAAATGTTCCACGTGGAACAATCAACCCTTTTTGAATCTCATTTATAACTGTTTATAGCAATATGGAATACCTCAAATCAAGAATCCGCGACGTGATCGACTTCCCGAAGAAGGGCGTCGTGTTCAAAGATCTAACTACCTTGTTCAAGGATCCCCGCGGCCTTCATATCATCGGCTGGGATCTTTCGCAACTTTATCGCGACAAAGGTGTTACTAAGGTAATAGGCATAGAGTCGCGCGGCTTCATCGGCGGCTCCATTCTCGCCTTCGAACTCGGCGCAGGTTTCGTGCCCGCACGCAAACCCGGCAAACTCCCCGCCGACACTATAAAGATTGACTATGCCAAGGAGTACGGCCGCGACACCATCGAAATTCACCGCGATGCCATCGGCCCCGACGATATCGTGGTCATCCACGATGACGTGCTCGCCACCGGAGGCACCATGGCCGCCGCCTACGAGCTCGTGAAGTCGATGAATCCGAAGAAAATCTACATCAACTTCATTATAGAAATCTCCGCGCTCAACGGCCGCGCCAACCTCCCCGCCGAAGCAGAGGTATCGTCGCTTATCACCTACTGATACCCCCTCGGACAGCAGGTAGGGGCGCTATATTTAGCGCCCCTACCTGCTTATCGCACCGTTAGCGTTTTTATAGACAATATGGCCAGACACGACAAATCGCCCGAACTGAAAGAGAAAATCGCAATCCTGCCAACCACCCCCGGAGTGTATATGTACTACGACGCCGAGGGCACGGTAATCTACGTTGGTAAGGCGAAAAACCTCAAGCGCCGTGTGTCGTCGTACTTCAACCGTACCCACGACCGCCTGCGCACTAACCTCCTGGTTCGTGCCATCCGCGATATGAGCTACATCGTGGTTCCCACGGAGCAGGATGCGCTCAATCTCGAATCGTCGATGATAAAGGCGTATCAGCCGCGCTACAACGTGCTGCTGAAGGACGATAAATCGTATCCCTGGATCGTTGTCACCAACGAGCCGTTTCCCCGCGTGTTCATGACCCGCCAGAAGGTGAAAGACGGGTCGAAATATTTCGGGCCTTACAGCGACGCCGCCGTGGCGCGCACGACCCTCGACCTTATCCGCAGCCTGTATCCCACGCGCTCTTGCCGCCATCTGATTACCCCCGACTACGTTGAGAAAGGCAAAGGACGCCTCTGCCTCGACTATCATCTGAAACGCTGTCAGGGACCCTGTGTCGGAAAGGTATCGCGGGAGGAATACATGAAGCGCATAGACCGTATAAAATGCATTTTGCGCGGCGACACGTCTGAACTGCTCGATTATCTCCGCTCCGAGATGGAGCGCCTCTCCGCCGAACTGCGTTTCGAAGAGGCCCAGGAGCTGAAGATGCAGTACGTGACAGTGGAGCGCTACCAGGCGAAGAGCGTAATCGTCAGCCCCACGATAGAGGATGTCGACGTGTTCGGCATCGACCAGAAAGAGGGCGACGACGATGTGTTCATAAACTACATGCACGTGCGCCGCGGAGCCGTGGTGCGCAGCCTCACCCTCGAGTTCAAACGCCGGCTCGACGAGCAGCCGGCGCAGATTCTCGCCTACGCCATGACGGAGATTGCCGAGCGGCTCGGCGCGGTGTATTCCGAGGTAATTGTGGCCGAGGAACCCGACGTGGAGATGGCCGACGTACGCTTCACCATCCCTAAGCGCGGCGACAAGGCAAAGCTTCTCGAGGTGTCGGAACGGAATGCCCGGCAGCACCGCCTCGACATTATCAACACCCGCGAGCGGCGCGATCCGGAGGCACGTACGGAACGCATCCTCGAGCGCATGAAGCAGGACTTCCGGCTGAGCGAGCTGCCGCGCCATATAGAATGCTTCGACAACTCGAATATCCAGGGCACGAACCCGGTGGCGTCGTGCGTAGTGTTTCGCGACGCCCGTCCGTCGAAAAAAGACTACCGCCATTTCAATATAAAAACGGTGGTCGGCCCCGACGATTTCGCCTCGATGAAAGAAGTGCTCACCCGCCGCTACACCCGGCTGATGGAAGAGGGCGAGGAGCTCCCGCAGCTCATAGTGGTCGACGGCGGCAAGGGGCAGCTTTCCGCCGCCGTGGAGGCGCTCGACGAGATGGGGCTACGCGGAAAAATCGCCGTGGTAGGCATTGCCAAGCGTCTTGAGGAAATCTATTTCCCGGGCGACAGCATCCCCCTCTATATCGACAAGACGAGCGAGTCGCTGAAGGTGGTGCAGCACCTGCGCGACGAGGCTCACCGCTTCGGTATCACCCATCACCGCAACCGCCGCAGCAAGGGTCAGACAGTGTCGGCTCTCGATTCCATAAAGGGCGTCGGCGAAAAGACCCGCGTGGCGCTCCTTGCGAAATTCAAGAGCCTGAAGCGTATCCGCGAAGCCGATCTCGAGACTCTTGCCGACGTTGTGGGGCCCTCGCGCGCCTCGGTGGTCTACAATGCGCTCCATGGCGACGATGCTGTCGAATAATTACTTGAAAATCAATGATATAGTATCTGGGAATTGCTGTCGGTGCGGTTTTTTTCGCTTTAAATGAGGATTTTAGGCGGTTATGTTGTAATTTTGCAGAAAAGAACAAGAAAACAGTCAATGGAAAAGAAATTCAAACGCACGCTCATAACAACAGCGCTTCCTTACGCCAACGGCCCCGTTCATATAGGCCACCTCGCCGGAGTATACGTACCTGCCGACATCTACGCCCGCTATCTGCGCCTCAAAGGCGAGGATGTGGTGATGATCGGGGGCAGCGACGAGCACGGTGTGCCCATCACCCTGCGCGCCCGCAAGGAGGGTATCACACCCCAGCAGGTTGTAGACCGCTACCATGCCATCATCAAGGACTCGCTCGAGGAATTAGGCGTGTCGTTCGACATATATTCCCGCACCACTTCCGACCTCCATTCCGCCACCGCCAGCGAATTCTTCCGCCGGCTCTACGACAAAGGCGAATTCACCGTGAAGACCTCGCTCCAGCCCTATGATGAAAAAGGCGGCGAATTCCTCGCCGACCGCTATGTTGTGGGCACCTGTCCCCGCTGCGGCAACGAGCATGCCTACGGTGACCAGTGCGAGGCCTGCGGCTCGTCGCTCAACGTCACCGACCTCATCAACCCCTGCTCGGCGCTGACCGGCGAACCGGTGAAGATGCGCGAGACCACCCACTGGTATCTCCCCCTCGACAAATGGGAAGAGAAACTCCGCAAATGGATTCTGGAGGATCACAAAGAGTGGAAGACCAACGTCTACGGTCAGTGCAAGTCGTGGCTCGACGCCGGTCTGCAGCCCCGCGCCGTGAGCCGTGACCTCACGTGGGGCGTCCCGGTGCCCGTGGAGGGCGCCGAAGGAAAAGTACTCTACGTATGGTTCGACGCCCCCATCGGCTATATCTCCAACACCAAGGAACTCCTTCCCGACAGCTGGGAGAAATGGTGGAAAGACCCCGAGACCCGCATCATCAACTTCATCGGCAAGGACAATATCGTGTTCCATTGCATAGTCTTCCCCGCCATGCTCATGGCTTACGGCGACGGCTTCCAGCTGCCCGACAATGTTCCCGCCAACGAATTCCTCAATCTCGAGGGCGACAAGATTTCTACCTCGCGCAACTGGGCCGTGTGGCTCCACGAATACCTCCGCGACTTCCCCGGCAAGCAGGATGTGCTCCGCTACGTGCTGACCGCCAATGCTCCCGAGACGAAAGACAACGACTTTACCTGGGCCGACTTCCAGGCGCGCAACAACAACGAACTCGTGGCCATCCTCGGCAACTTCGTCAACCGCGCCTTCGTGCTCACCCATAAATATTTCGGCGGCATAGTGCCCGCGGCCGGCGAGGCCGGCGCCCCGGAGAAGCAGCTGCAGTCCGACCTCAATGCCGCTGTAGCAGCTCTGACCGACGCTCTCGACACCTTCCACTTCCGCGAGGCACTCCGCCAGGCAATGGAGATAGCCCGCCTCGGCAACCGCTACCTCCAGGAAACCGAACCGTGGAAAGTTGCCAAAACCGACCTTGCGCGCACCGCTACGATACTCAACACGGCCGTTCAGCTCTGCGCCAACCTCGCTATAGCCTTCGAGCCATTCCTGCCCTTCTCGGCGGGCAAACTCACCGCCATGCTCGGCGGCGAAAAACTCAGCTGGAGCGATCTCGGCAGCCTCGCCATAATCCCCGCAGGCCATCAGCTCGGACAGCCAGAACTGCTCTTCGACAAAATCGACGATTCCGCCGTCGAAGCGCAGATAAAACGCCTGCAGGACGCGAAGAAAGCCAACGAAATCGCCGCCTGGCGTCCCGAATCCCAGCTTCCCGAAGTAAGCTTCGACGACTTCTCCAGGTGCGACATGCGCGTGGGTACCATTCTCGAATGCGAGAAGGTGGCGAAAGCCGACAAACTGCTCAAATTCCTCATCGACGACGGAATGGAGAAGCGCACAATCGTGTCGGGCATAGCTAAATTCTACAAACCCGAAGAGCTTGTAGGTCGTCAGGTATGCTTCATCTCCAATCTCCCGCCCCGCAAGATCAAAGGCATAGTGTCGGAAGGCATGCTGCTCTCCTGCGTGAACTCCGACGGCTCCCTGACACTGATAGCTCCTTCCGCTTCCGCTACCCCCGGCGCCCGCATAGGCTGATTGCCCGCGCTTCCTCTTTCCTCTCTCCCCGTTTCCTACCTATGAATTATTACAGTAGTTATCGTCTATATCATAATATGGCTTATCCACGCAAGCCCCGCATTCTGATCATCTACACGGGCGGAACGATCGGAATGATTGAAAACCCTGTCACCCGCTCGCTGCAGCCCTTCGACTTCAGCCATCTCATCGAGAACGTGCCGAAGATCCGCATGCTCGACTACAGCATCGACAACATCCAGTTCAACCCGCCCATCGATTCCAGCGACATGAACCTCGACGGCTGGAAAGAGATTGTGGAGAACATCGAGCGTAACTACAGCAGTTACGACGGATTCGTCGTGCTCCACGGAACCGACACCATGGCCTACACGGCGTCAGCCATCTCTTTCATGCTCGGCGGACTCGACAAGCCGGTCATCATCACCGGCTCGCAGCTCCCCATAGGCGAGGTGCGCACCGACGGCGAGGAAAACCTCATAACGGCGCTCCAGATAGCCGCCGCGCTTGCCCCCGACGGCAAACCGATGGTGCGCGAAGTGGCCATTCTTTTCGAAAATTACCTCTGGCGCGGCAACCGCTCCACCAAAATGAGCGCCGACAACTTCAACGCCTTCAAGAGCAACAACTACCCTCCGCTTGCCAAAATCGGCCTCGGAATCCATTTCAGCGAAGAGGCGCTGAGCCGTCCGCTCTTTGTGGGCGCCGACACTCCGTCGCTGCATGTGCAGACCGAGATGGATCCGGCGGTGATGTTTCTCGATCTCAATCCGGGCATGACGCGCTCCACCCTCTCCCATATGCTCCACACGCCCGGCATAAAAGGCATAGTAATGCGCACGTTCGGCGCCGGCAACGGCCCGACGGCCTCATGGTTTCTCGATGAGATCTCCGATGCCATAGCCCGCGGTGTGGTGATTGTAAACGTCACTCAGTGCGTCAACGGCGGTGTACACACCAAGCGTTACGTGTCGGGCGACAGGCTGGTTAAAATCGGCGTTATCTCCGGCCACGACATGACCTCCGAGGCAGCCATAACCAAGCTCATGTATCTCTTCGGAAAGGGCTGCACTCCCGGACAAGTGCGCGAAGCATTCTCAACCTCACTCTGCGGCGAGGTTACCCTCTGAGCTGACCGTATATGATTTTTTACTGCGGGCTCCTGTGCGAAATATCGGCGCAGGAGCCCGATTTGTGCCGGAGGATAGGCAATCGGATTGAATATTTTAGAAAAAATTATCAAATTTCCACGAAAATTTTTGTTTTTGTGGAAAAATGTTTAACTTTGCCAATGAATGATATAGACAAATGTCCGATTCGGACATTTACATGGTAAAAGATTCTTTAAAAAACTACGAGGCGCGGTGACGCGGCTTTATGTTACAGCTCCCCGGCCATCAGGCAAGGCAGAGGCCTCGCCGGCCAAAGGAGAAAATGACCGGGCCGGATCTGAGATTCTCTATGTGAGGCCGATTTTCAGAACATTCTGTATGCCCTGTGCAGGCGCGGAGCGATTGCTTCTCAGGCGCTGAACGGGTGGCGGTTTTACGTGAGAATCCCTATGGTATGAGATTTAAATTATTTAATAAATTTTGATCTGCCGGGTCAGATAATAATCAACAAAACTACTGTGACACGGACGGGGCGCGATTGCTGAGAATCGCGCCCCGTTCAACTATGTGCCTCTATGCGTCTAATTGTATTTATATAGAGTGAATTGCGTCAGAGGAAATGCAGCCGGTTCTGAAGGTTTTTCAGATATATGCGCCCCACGAGCACCTCGTGATCCTGAAACGGCGCGAAGAGATTGACCTTCGACTTGCCTATGAGCAGAACGTAGTCTATGTTGACTATAAACGCCTGATGGGTCTGGATGAATTTGGGCGAGAAGTTGAGGATGTCGGTTGCGGAGGTCGATTTTTTGAGTGTAACTATGGTGTTGTCGCGGGTGACGGCCTCCCAGAGTTTGCGCTTGGAATTGTAGCGGAAGAATCCGATGTCGCTGATATGCATCACCCTCATTTCGGCCGTTACCTGTGTCAGAGCCACCATGATGCGCGAGTCGCTGTCGGTGTTTTCACCGGGAAGAGTGTGGATGGAGCTTATGTGTGTTCCTGCTGCAGTTTCGTAGCGGAACCGCTGGATGGTTTTGTCGAGTTCGCGTATGTCGATCGGCTTCAGCAGATAGTCGTGTTCGCCGCGCTGAAACAGATTGCCCTCCTGGGCATACTGATCGTAGAATGCCGTATACATCACCGTATAGGGCGGGTCGGGGAGATTGTTGATTTCACTGAGAATCTCTCGGCCGAAGCCACAATCAACATCGAGGAGGAATCGACCGAAATCCCCGTGAAGATCGGCGAAGTAGCCGGATACACGGATGCCGAACCTTATAATCTGGATTCTTCTGCTTCAAGTCTGCAAGCCATTTATACTGCCGAACAACTCAATCTTGAGCCGGGGTCTGAAATCACTGCGCTTTCGATTCCGGGATACAACGATGGCTACTCTGCTGCGGAGAAGGATTTTGCTATTTCGATTGAATCTACTGAAAAGGATGCATACACCGCAGACGATACTTCCTTTACCGTCCCCGAAGATAAGGTTTTCGACGCGAAAATGACTTTCAAGCAGGCTAAAGCAGATGCACCGGTGAATTATACTTTCACTTTCGACAAACCATATGTTTACAACGGCGGCAATATCTGCCTCACCATTACCCGCGCAACTGGTATGATGTGGTCAACTAAACTCGCCTATGCAGAGGCCTTGGCCAATTGCGGAATATATATGAAAAAAGGTTTTGGTAGTAGTCCCGAGGCTTACACCATCGGCAATAAAGTTCCCGCTGTCATCTTCTCCGTTCCTCAGGAACCGGTCAATGTAACTGCCGTAGTCAAGCACGACGGGGTTGCCGCATCGGGTGCTCAGGTATCGCTCGAAAGCGACAACAACGTTAAGTACTCCGCCACCGCCGACGAGACCGGTGCCGTGAAGATTCCCGTTATCCAGCTCGCCCACAGCTATGCGCTTAACATCGTACATGGCGAAAAGACCTACGTTCACCCTTCTAAAATTTCGCTCGCCGACAAGAATGATCTCGACCTCGGCGAAATTGAAATCGGTACCTCTACGGCGATTGCCGAACTTGGTGCCGATGCTCAGGCTATGGCAGTGAGCGCCGAAGGCGGCGAAGTGACCGTAAGCGGACGCGGGAGCGCAATTATATACTCCACCGACGGCCGCACTGTTGCCGCATCGGCAGTGGACGGCGCATGGAGCTGCGCGCTCGAAAGCGGTGTCTACATCGTGGAGACTCAGTGCGGCGCTACCCGCAATGCAACCAAGATTGCAATAAGATAACGTCATACAGACCCGACAGCAGACAGCGCCGCATTTACGGTGCTGTCTGCCCGCGTTTTGGGGAGGAAGAAGTGTGTCGTAAGCAGGTAGGGGCGGTATACTTAGCGCCCGCCGAATCAAAAGCATATCCACCCCAAAACAATCTGATGCTGAAAGAAAAGCCCTGACTCAGTGAGCGCTAAGTATAGTGCCCCTACAATAAAATAATCAAAATCAGTAAGTTATACATGAAAAAGTCACTATTATTAATTGCCGCCTTATCGGTTCTCCCGGTATCGGCTGCCGGCGCAGGCGCATTCGAACCCGCGCTGACGTCCGCTCCCGACACCTCTATGGCAGCCCGCGTAAAGCAGATGGCCCGCCCGCTCTCAGCGAAAGCGTCGCGCACTTCCGCCGCGCCGGTTAAGAAATCGCCGCTCGCAGCTACCGCCGCCGACGGTACGAAAATCTACGGCGGTGTTGTCTACGCCGACTCCTGGAGTTCCAGCAACGCTCCCTATGGCATCTATTCCTCCACCACAACCGCGCCCCTCACCGTTGAGCAGCACTATCTCGGCAATATGTTCCGGGTGAACGGCGGTGGTTTCTACGCAGGCGGAAAGTATTACTTCATCGACTACACCATCTCCTCCACCTCCGACGGCGAAGAGCAGGTTTTCACCTATCTCTACGAAAACGAAACCTCCCCCTTCCGGTATGTCGGCCAGAAGAGCCTCGGAATGTCGCATATCGCCAAGGATCTCACCTTCGACCCCATCGACCAGCGGGTCTACGGCATCTTCTCCGTCGGCTCTCTCGAAGACTCCTACCTTATAGGCGCCATGGATCTCACCGACTACAGAATCGAGGAATTCTGCCGTCTTCCGATAACCCACGTAGCCATTGCCGCCGACCGTCTCGGCAACGTATACACCATCAGCTGCGAGGGCGATCTCTACCGGCTCGACAAGTCGGCACGTGAGCTTAAGCCCGTCGGCCCGACCGGCGTGGGAGCCGTTGAGGCTAAATATGCCCAGTCGGCCACCATCGACCTCAACACCGGCGTGTTCTACTGGGCCGCACTCCATACCGACGGCTCCTCGGCGCTCTACACCGTCGACACTGCCACCGGCACAGCCACTAAGGCCGGCGATTTCCCCGACAACGAGGAGTTTGCCGGCATATATATCCCCGACGTGGTCAGCCCCGCCGCTCCCGCCGCTGCGGAGGAACTCTATCCCGACTTCCCCGAAGGCTCGCTGTCGGGCGTGGTGGCATTCGACGCTCCGAAATATACCCAGGAGGGCATTCTGATGTCGGGCGACATCAGTTTCGTGCTCTCAACCAACGGCGTGGAGACTCACCGCGGCACCGTCCGCGCCGGAAAGCGCAACTATGAGATTGAGATGACACTACCCGACAACGGCTTCTACACCTTCTCGCTCACCCTCTCCAACGACGCCGGTTCGAGCTATCCCACCGCCTTGCGCACTTACATCGGCAACGACTTCCCCGAGGCATGCACGGAGGCTACCGCTGTCAATACCGGCCGCTCAGGCAAGATTGACCTCAAATGGCGCAAGCCCCGCAAGGGTGTCAACAACGGCTACGTGGATTTCAAGAGCATGACCTACAACGTAGTGCGTCTCCCCGACAATGTACAGGTGGCTTCGGCGCTCGCCGACACCGTGTTTACCGACAATATCGAAGACACTTCGCTCCGCTGCTACCGCTACCGCATTACGGCTGCCGCCAACGGAATGGAGGGAGTCCCGGTGCTGACCAACAAAGTGGCCGTGGGCCATATCGCGCAGGTTCCCTACGTGGAGAATTTCGACACCGAGGTGGATTTCTCGACCTGGTCGGTTGACGATGCCGACAACGATGCCGCACTCAGCGGATGGAGCAATATCGGTACCTGGGACTACTCAGCCTACAAAGGAGGCGTGGCCACAGCAACCCCTGCGGGAGGCAACAATGCCGGCCACGCCAAAAACGACTGGCTCTTCACTCCGCCGGTTCATCTCCGCGCCGACCGCACCTATAAGGTGAAATATCTCGCCATGAGCCAGGGCAACAGGATCGTGCCGAGTTTCCGTGAGTATATGGAGGTGAAGATGGGCAATGCTCCCACAGTGGAAGCCATGACCGAGACCCTCCTCGAAAACTGCGAGATTGACAATGAATATACTAAATACAACAGTTACGACCACGTAATCCACGTCGATGAGGAAGGCGAGTACCATATCGGCTTCCATGCCACCACTCCGGGCGACCAGCTTATGTGGAATCTCGTGATCGACGACGTTGAAATCCTCGAGGACGCCCTCTGCAAAGGTCCTGCGGCGGTGACCGATTTCACGGTAACACCCGGGAAGAACGGCGCTCAGACGGCCTCAGTCTCATTCAAGGCTCCTGAAAAGGCCATCGACGGTTCGCCTCTGGAGGCTCTCGACCGCATCGAGATTCTCCGCGGTTCCGATCTTATAAAGACGTTCACAGCCCCCGCTCCCGGCGCGTCTCTCGAATTTGTCGACGACAAGGCTCCTAAAGGAACCGTTGAATACCGCGCCGTGCCTTACGATGCCGAAAACAAGGGTCTCGAGGCGAAAGCCAGGGTATTTATCGGCTACGATATACCTGCCGAGGTGAAAAATGTGCAGGCCCGCGACGTTGACGGTGTTGTCACCGTAACCTGGGAAGCTCCCGGATCCGAGGGCGTCACCGGAAACTATGTCGACGTGTCGAAACTCACCTACACCGTGGAGCGCTATCTCGGGGCTGCCAACAGCAAGATCATTGCCGAGAACATCACCGCGCTTACAGTGACCGATCCCGGGGTGACTGCCGACGAGCAGACTCAGATAGCTTACCGCGTCACGGCCTCCAACAGCGAAGGTAAGAGCAAGGCAGCCTCGTCGGAGCCCATCTTCGTCGGCGGCGACGACAATCTGCTCCCCGTCCACGAGTCGTTCCCCGGCCGCTACTCCACCAGCACGGTGCTGCGCTATATAACGTCGCAGACGGGTTCGCAGTGGGGTGTGGCTGATGAAATAAGCGGAATCACCCCGGCCGACGCCGACGGCGGTATGGCCGTGTTCGGCCTCAACGGCTATGCTCTTCCGGGCGAGGACGGCCTGCAGGGCATGCTCTACACCAACCGTATATCCATAGAGGGCGCTGTCAATCCCGCGGTAAGCTGCTACATTTACCATGAGAAGGGTTCAGCCAACGTTCTCGATATTATGGTAAACCGCGAGACTGAAGGATGGAAATCGCTCCGCACTATTCCTGTAGCCGACCCCGACGGCGCCGAAGGATGGACCCAGATTGTGGTTCCCCTCGCCGATTTCAAGGGCTCGCGCTATATCCAGGTAGGCTTCCGCGGAACGGCGAAGGATGAGAGCGCTCTGTTTATCGACAATATACTCATCGACGACCTGCTCGACCATAATGTGGAACTGACCTCAATCTCTTCCGACCGTATCGCGGCTCCGGGCGTGAACCTGCCCGTCAGCGTTACCGTGACAAACCGCGGACTCAACCCCACGGGCGACTATTCGGTAGTGCTTTCGTCGGCAGCCGGCGATTTCACCTCCTCTCTCGACGGCCCGGCGCTCGCGCCCGGAAATTCCGCCGAAGTGAAATTTGAATTCCCCGTCACCCTCGGCACTCCCGAGGAGAACACCCTCACCGCCGAGGTTGTCTATGAACCCGACATGAAGGTCTCCGACAATGTCTCGGAGTCTGTCGACATCTACGTCGAACTTCCGCGCATGGCCTACGTGACCGACCTCAGAGCCGAAAAGAATTCCGACGGCTCCGCAACACTTGCCTGGAGCGCCCCCGACGCCTCGACCGCCTCGCCGGAGCCCGTCACCGACAATTTCGATTCCTACAAGCCGTTTATAATCGACAATATCGGCACCTGGAAGATGTATGACGGCGACGGCCGCGCCACCTGGGGAATCTCAAACGGCCAGGGCGGCATCCTCAACTACACCAACGCCGGAAAGCCGATGGCATGGCAGGTGTTCAGTCCGACGGATGCGGGTCTTTCGGTAAATTACGATCCTGAGTCAGATACTAACGACCTCCCCGACTGGCGTCCGTATTCCGGCTCCAAGATGATGATTTCCTACGCTCCCGTCACCGGTGCGAGCGACGACTGGATGATTTCCGAGGAACTCACCGGCTCGCGTCAGATCGTTAGCCTGATGGGCCGTGGAATCGTCAGCCGCTATAACGAGAAAATCGAAATCCTCGCCTCGCAGACCGGCCGTGAGCCTGAAGACTTCACCCGGGTGGCTGTATTCAGCCTGTCGAAAGTATGGACGCGCCTGAGCGCCTTGCTTCCCGAGGGCACGCGCTACTTCGCCATCCGTTGCATCTCGCCGCAGCAGTTCGCCGCGATTGTCGACGATGTTGTCTACGCGCCAGCAGGATCCGCTGCAGCAGCCGCCGACCTCACGGGCTACAATATATACCGCGACGGCGAGAAAGTGGCCACAGCGCCCGCTGAAGGTCTCTCATGGAACGATGAGGCAGCTGCCGGAGTCCACACCTACCGAGTGAGCGCCGTTTACAACCTCGGCGAATCGCGCCTCTCAAACGAGGCGAAGGTGGGCGAATCGGGTATCGGAAATGTCGGTGCTGACAGTTTCCGCGTTTCGGTTTCGGCTTCGCGGATTACCGTGACCGGCTCCGGCGATGCCGACGTGATGCTCTACGGTACCGACGGTCGACTCGCCGGTGCCGACCGCTCGCGTTCCGGAAAGGCTGTATTCATCGTCGCCCCCGGCGTCTACATTGTCCGTGCCGGTTCCTCGGCCGTAAAAGTGGCGGTGATGTAACGGTTCTCAGACTTTTTACTTAAAATAAGCGTTCAGACGGCTCCTGAAGGGCCTCTGAACGCTTTCTTATTGTTTTTTGTTGTAACTTTGCAATCCGTTAGGAATAATATCATCATGCAGGAGAATCAGTATAAAGGACTTTCGGCCGCACAGGTCGAGGAAAGCCGGCGCCTCCACGGCGCCAACATCCTCACTCCGCCCCCGCGCGAATCTTTGTGGATAAAATACTTACGCACTTTCCGCGACCCGCTTATCGTGGTGCTCCTCGTGGCGGGTGTGCTCTCGGTTTGCATCTCGCTCTATGAGTTCTACGGGCTGCACGAGGGCGCCGGTGTGTTTTTCGAGCCGGCAGGCATCTTCATGGCCATATTCCTGGCCACCGGACTCGGTTTTATCTTCGAGACAAAGGCCGCCCGCGAGTTCGACCTCCTGAATCAGGTGAAAGACGACGATCCCGTCAGGGTAATCCGCGGCGGAAGCCCCACGGAAATTCCACGGCGCGACGTGGTGGTGGGCGACATCGTCATTCTTGAGGCGGGGCAGGAGATTCCGGCCGACGGCACCCTTCTGGAGGCCGTGAGGCTCAACGTAGACGAATCGACCCTGACCGGCGAGCCGATGTGCTCCAAAACCACCGATCCCGCCCACTTCGACCCCGAATCCACTTATGCCAGCAACCGGGTAATGCGCGGCACCCGCATAATGGAGGGGCACGGCGTGATGGAGGTTACGGCCGTAGGCGATGCCACCGAAAACGGCAAGGTGTTTACCGCCGCCACAATCGACGACGATGTGCAGACCCCTCTCGACGAGCAGCTGCGCCGCCTCGGCACCATGATTACCCGTCTGAGCTACATTATCGGCATTGCCGTGGTAGCTGGCCGCGTTGTGATGTATTTCATATCGGTTTCCGAGCCTTCGGTGCTCTCATTTGTGGCATATTTCCTCCAGACCATCATGATAGCCGTGACGCTCGTGGTCTGCTCCGTGCCCGAAGGGCTCCCGATGGCCGTGACACTCAGTCTCGCATACTCCATGAGGCGCATGCTCCGCACCAACAACCTCGTGCGCAAGCTCCACGCCTGCGAAACCATGGGCGCCACCACTGTCATCTGCACCGACAAAACCGGCACCCTCACCCGCAACCGCATGCAGGTATATGAGGCCGAATTCTACGGTACAGAGGGCAAAAAACTCGGTTCCGATGCCCTCAGCGCACTCATAGCCGAGGGGATAGCCGTGAACTCCACCGCCATGCTCGACCGCACCGATCCCGCCGCGGTTAAAGTGCTCGGCAACCCTACAGAGGGTGCTCTGCTGCTCTGGCTCAACGGGCAGAACATAGACTACGACACACTGCGCAACCGGGCCGTGACAGTAGAGGAGCTTCCATTCTCGACTGAACGCAAATATATGGCGACGGTGGTGAAATCAGCCACCGGAAAAAGAATTCTTTACGTAAAGGGTGCTCCTGAAATCGTCTGCTCCATGTGCTCGGTCTTCCCCGCCGGGGTAACCGAGAAGGAAATCTCGGCCCGTCTGCTCGATTATCAGGCCATGGCCATGCGCACTCTCGGCTTCGCCTGCTGCGAACTCGCAGGGGAGGAAACGGTTATAGCCGACGGCAAACTTGCGCCCGGCTTAAGCCTCACCTTTCTCGGCATAGTGGCCATATCGGATCCCGTGCGCCCCGACGTGCCGGCAGCCGTTGAGGAGTGCATGAAGGCGGGAATAAAAATCAAGATTGTGACGGGCGACACTCCCGGAACCGCCCGCGAGATAGGAAGAGAGATAGGTCTGTGGGACGACACGACCGACTCCGACCGCAATATAATCACCGGCACCGAATTTGCCGCTCTGAGCGACGCTGAGCTGCGTTCCCGTGCCGCAGACATAAAGATTATAGCCCGCGCCCGTCCGATGGATAAGAAGCGTCTTGTAGAGGCTCTGCGCGATGCCGGCGACGTGGTGGCGGTGACCGGCGACGGAACCAACGACGCGCCTGCGCTCAAGGCCGCCCACGTCGGACTTTCGATGGGCGACGGTACCGCCATCGCAAAAGAGGCGAGCGACATCACCATCATAGACAACTCGTTCGCCTCGATAGGCCGCGCCGTCATGTGGGGGCGCTCGCTCTATCTCAACCTGCAGCGTTTTATATTGTTCCAGCTGACGGTCAACGTCGTGGCGTGTCTTACGGTGCTCTGCGGCTCTTTCATGGGGATGCAGCCCGCACTTACCGTCACCCAGATGCTTTGGGTCAACCTCATAATGGATACTTTCGCGGCCATGGCCCTCTCGTCGCTGCCGCCCTCGCGCTCCGTAATGTCGAAGCCGCCGCGCAACCGCAGCGATTTCATCATCAACCGCCCGATGTGGGGCTTCATCCTTTCTGCCGGGCTTATTTTCTTCGGAGTGCTCATGGGGCTTATGTATTATCTCGACCACACAGACCTCACTTCGGTGCTTCAGATCGGGAAGTTGCCCTGGATTTCGGAAAACAAGGGGCTGAGTCCGCGTGAGATGAGCATTTTCTTCAACGTGTTTATCTTCCTGCAGTTCTGGAACATGTTCAATGCCAAAGCATATGCTACCCGGCGCTCGGCACTCCATTTCAAAGGGTGCGGAGAGTTCCTTTTCATCGCTGCGCTGATATTTTTCGGCCAGATATTAATAGTGACGGTGGGCGGCGCGTTTTTCAATGTGGTTCCGCTGCCGCTCACCGACTGGATTGTTATCATAGCAGCTACCTCGCCCGTTCTATGGATCGGGGAACTGCTCAGATTGCTGCATAAGAAAGATACCCCTGAGGCGCAATGATTATTGCGCGGGGTCAAAACCGCGGCGCCGCAAAGCGGCGAGCATGCGGTACGACATGGCCTCGCGGTAATAGCTGACAATGTGGGCACACCAGTCGTTGGTGGTTTTTGCGCCCTCACGAGTGCGGTTGTAGTGCTGCACTTCCTCGTCGTATGCCTCGAGGTCGGGCAGAAGGGAGTCGGTGCGGTAGTGGTCGTGGTGAACTACGAGCGGCAGGGGCTGTTTGGGCTTGAGATCCGGCATCTCGCGGGGTACGCCGATGGCGAGGCCGCAGACTACGAAAGTGTTTTGCGGGAGTTTTACAAGCTGCGCAACGGAGTCGGGGGCTGCGGTGCGGGCGTAGCCTATGCAACAGGTGCCCAGACCGAGCGATTCGGCCATGGTTAGTGCGCTCATCATGGCAAGGGTAGCGTCGACTACTCCTACTATCACGCCGTCGACAGTGTGGGTGAACTGCGGAAAATCTACTTTTTTATGCTCTGCAAGTACTTTGATTTTATTAAAGTCGGCGAGGAAAAGCAGGAAATGGTTGCAGGTCTTTATCTGCTTCTGGCTTGTCAGCTCGTAGAGTTTCTCTTTAGTGGGCTGATCCGTGATGTCGATTACCGAAAATTGCTGTCCGTTATAGCTTGTGGGGGTGTTGCGGATGGCCTCGTAGATGAGGGCCATGTCGTCGTCGGATATGTTTTCGCGTTCGTAGCGGCGGATGCTGCGCCGCTCAAGAAGGGTCTGGTCTACAGGTTTCATTGCTTAGAGCTTTAAGGGGTTTGCACTGAATAACAAATGAAACCCGCAAAAAGTTCATAGCGGGGAGTGGAAAAGTTAACCTCTGAGCATGGCCACTACCCGGAGAAGGGCTGCAACGAAGAGATCGACCTCTTCCCGGGTGTTGTAGGCGGCGAATGATGCGCGGACCACGCCCTCTACTCCGAGGAACTGCATGAGAGGCTGGGCGCAGTGATGGCCCGTGCGGACGGCTATGCCGAGCTTGTCGAGGAGCATCCCTACGTCGTAGTGGTAGCAGCCGTCGACGTTGAACGATATTATGGCGCATTTTCCGGGAGCCGTGCCATAGATATGTATGCCTGGAATTTCGGCGAGGAGGCGCGAAGTGGCATAGTCGAGCAGATCGTGCTCATGGGCGGCGATGTCGGCGATTCCGGTATGCTCCATGAAGTCGATGGCGCGGTGGAGCGCCGCGATTCCTATGAAATCGGGGGTTCCGGCTTCGAATTTGTAGGGGAGGTCGGCGAATGTGGTGTGCTCGAACGAAACGTTGGCTATCATTTCGCCGCCGCCCTGATACGGAGGCATCTCCTCGAGAAGTTGCCGGCGCCCGTAGAGTACGCCTACGCCAGCAGGCCCGTACATTTTATGGGCGGAGAAGGCGTAGAAGTCGGCTCCGAGTTCACGGACGTCGACTTTCAGATGGGGCACTGCCTGTGCTCCGTCGACCACCACGGGGATTCCCGCCGCATGGGCGATGGCTGTGATTTCGGCTATGGGGTTTACGGTTCCGAGTACGTTGGAGGCGTGGCAGATGCTTACGATGCGTGTGCGCGGTGTTATGAGGTCGCGGAAAGAGTCGAGATCGAGGCGCCCCTCGGCGTCGACAGGCACTACCTTAATTTTGAATCCTATGCGGGCCTGAAGGAGCTGCCAGGGCACTATGTTGGAGTGGTGCTCCATGACGGTCAGGATTATCTCGTCGCCTTCGGCAAGGCGTGAGCCGCCGAAGCTGGAGGCCACGAGGTTGAGCGATTCGGTTGTGCCGCGGGTGAAGATGATTTCGTCGGTCGACCCGGCGTTGATGAATTCTCTGACTCGCTCACGGGCGGCTTCCTGAAGCTCGGTGGCTTCCATCGAGAGGGTGTGGACGCCCCGGTGTACGTTGGCTTTTGTGGTGGTGTAGCCGCTGACGATGGCGTCGACGACCTCGCAGGGTGTCTGGGAGGTGGCGGTGTTGTCGAGGTAAACGAGCGGCCGGTTGTATATTTTGCGCTCAAGTATGGGAAACTGCGAGCGGAGAGCGGGAAGGTTCATAGCAAAGTATAAAAGTTATATAATTTATATAAGTTATATAATTTATATAAGTTATTTCAGCCCGGCGCAGGTGTCGCAGGAGGGGCAGCCGGAGAAGCGGCGGTCTACGAGCATGAGCATTCGGTCGTGGAGGCCGGGGATACGGATGGGGTCGATGACGTCGGTCATGAAAGCCTGCATGAGCATCCGGCGTGCCTCCTGTTCGGGAATTCCGCGTGTGCGCATGTAGAAGAGAGCTTCGTTGTCGAGCTGTCCGGTGGTGGCACCGTGGGAACATTTCACTTCGTCGTTGTAAATCTCCAGCTGCGGCTTGGAGTGCATGCGCGCACCCTCTGATGCGAGGAGATTGCGGTTGCTCTGGTATGCCTCAGTAAACGGCGCGGCGGGAGTAACAAGAATGGAGCCTTCGAAGGCCGCGGTGGCAGTGTCGGAGAGGACATATTTAAACAGCTGGTCGCTGTGGCAGTGCGGGGCGTTGTGGCTGACGTCGGAGCAGTTGTCGGTGTGCATGGTACGGTCGCCGATCACCATTCCGGCGAGCCTGGTTTCGCAGCGTTCGCCGTCGACAGACACTCTGAAATCGTTGCGGGTCACGCCGCAGGTGAGCGTAGTGGAGTTGAGGGTAAGAGATGAGCGGGCTTCCTGACGGGCGTAGAGGCGGGAGCATCGGGAGGTGAGAAGGGAGGATTCCTCTACGTCGACCATCTCGAACGAGGCTTCCGGGGCGAGGCTGATTTCCACCACCTGCGACGAGAGGTAGCGGCGTTCGGAATCCTGGGTGTGGTCGCACACGAGCAGGCGGGCAGCAGCGCCTTCGCCGAGACTCACAACGATGCGGCGCACGGCCATAAGCGGAGTGGGCGACGCGAAAATATTGACGAGCTGCAGGGGCTTTTCAATCTTTACTCCGGGAGCTATGCGGATGAACACACCGTCGGTGAGCAGCAGATTGTTGAGAGCCACGAGGGGATCGGACTCCGGTGCGATTTTGCCCAGGGTTTCGGCCACGAGGTCGGGCCATTGCGCGGCTGCGGAGCGCAGGGAGCAGAATGTCACGCCCTCAGGCAGCCCGTCGGCGAGACGCCGTGAAGGCACGAAGCGGTCGTTGACAATGAAGCCCAGGAGAGTGGACACACCGGGTACGTCGCAGCGGAACGATGCCGCAACATCGACCGGAATCTCCACCCGGGCGAGGTTCAGTCCGTAGTCGGGAGCATAGATGTCTTCCAGAGATGTCTTTTCGTAGCCTTCGTCGCCTTTTTGGGGAAGACGTGCGCCGCGGAGCGCCTCGAGAGCCGCGGGGCGGAGCGAACTGAACAGTCCGGGAGTGCCGGAACCGTCGAGCAGAGAGCGGCCGGAGGCGTAGAGGTCGAGATATTGAGTCAGAGCGTTCATATAATCAGCTGTTTTCCTCTTTGATCCAGTCGTAGCCTTTCTCTTCCAGTTCGAGTGCGAGTTCGGGTCCGCCGGTGCGCACTATCCGGCCCTTATAGAGGATGTGGACGAAATCCGGGCGGATGTAGTCGAGCAGACGCTGGTAGTGGGTGATCACGATAGTTGCGTTGCGGTCGGTCTTGAGCTTGTTGACTCCTCCGGCAACGATGCGGAGAGCGTCGATATCAAGTCCGGAGTCTGTTTCGTCGAGAATCGAGAGGCGGGGTTCGAGCACAGCCATCTGGAAAATTTCGTTGCGTTTTTTCTCGCCGCCGGAAAAGCCCTCGTTGACTGAGCGCGAGGCGAGTTTGTTGTCGAGCTCAACTATAGCGCGTTTCTGACGCATGAGCTTGAGAAAGTCGCCGGCTCCGAGAGGCGGTTCGTTGAAGTATTTTCGCTTGGCGTTGACGGCAGCACGCATGAAATTCACCATCGAGACACCGGGAATTTCAACGGGATACTGGAAGGAGAGGAACAGACCTTCGTGGCTGCGGTCTTCGGGCGACAGCGCAAGGAGGTCGACGCCGTGGAGCGTCGCTGAGCCTTCGGTGACGGTGAAAGCGGGATTTCCGGCGAGGACTTCGCTGAGAGTTGATTTTCCGGAGCCGTTAGGGCCCATTATGGCGTGGACTTCGCCGGGGCGCACCTGAAGGTTGATGCCCCTGAGTATTTCTTTGCCTTCAATGCCGGCATGCAGGTTTTTTACGTCAAGCAACAATTCGCTCATAGTCAGTAGTGTTTGATTGAAATGCAAAATTACGATTTTTTGAGGAAAAGGCAAAATGAAGTTTTGCGGAGAGCATCAAGAATGGGGCGGTTTCGCGGTGGACGTGAAGAATTACGTCCGTACAAGCCAAGTCGCAGGCTATCAGGGCTTTAATTAGCCGCTATATTCGTTAAAACCTCTGAATAAACAAAGGCCCGCGCCGGAGGGGGCGCGGGCCTGAATGACGGTTTTCAGCTTTTCAGCCGGGAAAATTCTTTACTTCTTTACGAGGGTTGCGGTGTAGGGGTATGCGCCGAGGCTGAGGGTTACGTCGTAGGTTCCTTCACCAGGGGTGGCGATGTTGGGAGCGCCGCCGTCGGTGCTGAGGAATTCGATCTCACCGCCGAGGTTGACAACATCCCACGAGTCGTTGGCACGGAACTTGAACGAGCCTTCGCCCTTGAGAGTGACGGTGCCGGTCCAGGTCAGGAAGTCTTCGCTCGGAGTGAGCGGGGTGCTTGCGTCCCATCCGCCCTCGGTAGCGTCGCCGATCAGTCCGAAAGTGGTGATGCAGGGCGAGATGGTGTAGGTGAGGGCCGAGATGTTGGCGGTAACCCAATAGAGACCGTCCTGGGTAACCTTGATGTTGCCCGCACTGCCGTCGGTAGAGAGTTTGCCGTCGCCGGCATAGCCGTATTTGAAGTGATCCCAGTTGGGAGCGGAAGTCATTTTGAATTCACCTTTAACATAAACGAAGCCGCTGTAATCCATGTAATCGTTGGTATACAGAAGCTGAGTTTCTGTTTTAAACCATTCGTTGGAACCGCCCGGTGTATAGAGGTATGGAAGGGCGAGAATCCAGGTGTAGGCGTGGAGCCCGTTTTCGTCGGGACGCATGTTGACGGTGATGAGGTGCTTGCTCTCCTCCTCGATTACACCGAACACGCCTACGGTTTCGTAAGCCTTGAAGTTGCCGGAAGCGGCATAGAGGTTGTCGTCGTACTCGGGACCATAGACTACGCCGGTACCTGCGGCGAGGGTCGAGGCGGGAACAACCGCCCATTCATAACCTGCGGCAGCTTCGGCAGCTGTTATGTCGACCACTACCGAGAAATTGGGGTCGTCGTAGGGGCTGGCGCCGCTGTTGGTCATCTCGATGGCCTGAGCGTTGATCTGACCGTCGGAGCAGGTGCCGATGAGGTAGTATTTGTCCTCAATAGTAAAGCCGGGGTCGAAGGGCTTGAGACTTGCGGTCATAGGGCAGTAGTAGGCGTCCTTGCCGCCGAGACGCATGGTAGTTTCGTCGGCGGGGTTGACTGCATACGCCTTGAAGCGGATATTGACGGTCTTTGCGTCGGGAGCAATGGTGTTGAGGGCGGGGTGGTAGGCTCCGTCGAGAGCGTCGGCATCGGCGTAGATGGCGTTGTCTTTGTAGGTGACGGGGAAATCAACAGGATTGTTGAAGGCGTCGGAGGATGCCATCTGACCGATGAATTTAAGCTCGGTATAGTTTTCGGGGAGATTTGACACCGATTCGAGGTCGGCGAGTTTAACGGTGCCCTGAACGGTGTTGAGCTGACCGAGGTCGTAGGTCTGATCGCCGGCAGCGCTCAATATGTTGAGGTTCGCTGCCTCAAACACGGGTTCCTGGGGATTGCTCTGTCCGGGAGGGTTGGGGAGGTCGAAACTTTCGCACGAAGAGAATGCAAGTGCCATGGCTCCCATGAGCATTAATGATATTTTTTTCATAATTGAAATTCTTTATTGAAATTTTCAGTATTCCCGCCGGAGAGCCGGAAGGGGTCTCCGGCGGGGTTTTGGAAAATCAGGGAGTCAGGGATTGTTATTCTTCAACTTTAGTGAATTCCACCCTCATGTTGGTGAGGTCAACAACCATCTTCATCTTGCCGCCGGGCCAGTCGGTGAAGTTCCAGTTGCCTTTGCCCTGGAATGCTGCGCCTGAGTAACCTCCAGCGGGGAACGATAGGTCAACATTGGCGTCTTTGCCCTGAGCACCGATAGAGGGAAGCTCGTTGTCGTTGCCCCATTCGCCGAGTTCGGTGTAGAAGCGGAACTGAGCTGCACCGGCTGCAACGTCGAATATGCCGGAATAAACGCCGTCGCCTTTATAGTCGAAGAGGCGGAATGGCGCGCCGGTTTCCTCTGCGCCGTTATCCCCGACATACCATCCCGAGCATGCGCCTACGAGGTAGATGAATGCTTTGCCGGCGGGATCGAAGTCGCCCTGCTGGAGGGTAACCTTGATATTATCCATATCGTTGAGGTCGACGGTGAAGGTGATGTAGCCGCCTGCCCAATTCTTGATGCACCAGTTGCCCTTGCCGGGAACACCGGTGAGATTGAGGATTTCGCCGGTGAACTCGACTTCTTTATTCTGGTTGTCGATTCCGGTGCCTCCGATGGAGGGAAGTTCGTTGTCTTTGCCCCAATCGCCGAGTTCGGTGTAGAAGCGGAAATATACATCGCCGGCGTTCACGTCGAATGCGCCGAGGTAGATGTTTGTGCCTTTGGCGGTTTCGGTGAGGGCGCGGTCAGCGTAGGTGTCGGGAGTTGCAGTGTCGATGCCCCACTTGCCGTTTATACCTGCAATGTAGATCTTCTTTCCGCCTTCGAGGTAGGGATTGAAGGGCTGCATCTCAAGTTTAATGGTGTTGGTGGAGTAGATTTTGCTCGACTCAATGCCGTTGAGCTGGGCGAGAGCGCGGACATAAATGGTGACGGGTTCAACGCCTTCCTCGGGGAACTGGTCGAACGAGTTGATGCCCATGAGGGTGAGGATGGCGGTTGACCATTCGCTCGCGGCGATGTCGATCTTGGCCAGGGTCTTGTTTTTCGAGGCGATAGTGTAGAAGTTGGCAGTGCCGTCCTCGTTGGTGGTGAACTCCTCGGAGAGCGAAACGTCGAGCGAGTAATTTGTGACTGCGGAGTAGCCGTAGTCGGGCTGCGAGCATGTCACCATCACGTTCTGTCCGGGCGAGAGGACAACGGTGTTGTTGGCATAGGGCGGAATATTGAGCGTGAACTCGGTAGGCTCCTGGTATACCGGCTTGTCGTGATCCTCCTCGCAGGAGGTGAATCCGAGCGCGGCGGCCGCCACGGCCATGAATATATACAGTTTTTTCATGAGTTTTAATTCCTGATTGAAATCGATTAATAACCGGGGTTCTGCTTGTAGCCGTTACGCTCCACAACGGTGTTGGGGATTGCGTAGACGTTGAAGTAAGAGGGGAAATCGGTGCCTTCGGCTGCTCCGTACTTCCAGTTCCAGGTGTAGCCCGAAATCCATTTTCCGTAGCGGATGAGGTCGGTGCGGCGGGTGCACTCGGTGTAGAGTTCGCGGCAGCGCTCGTACTGGAGCTCCTGGAGGGTGAGCGTGGCAGTGGTGTATGGCTGGAAGCCTGCGCGCTGACGCACGTAGTTGGCATATTCTACAGCCTTATCTGCCGGGCCGCCGCCCTGAAGGGCTGCTTCGGCTGCCGAGAGATAGATTTCGGCGAGACGGATCATGCCGTAGTCGATGCCGAGAGGATCGACAGCCTGAGGCGACATGCTCTTGTCGATTTCGTTATTGTCGTTGATATACCAGTTGGTGTACTTGACTGGAAGGAAGCCGTTGCGGCCCCAGTTGGCCTGAACGAAGGGTTCGTTGTCGATATTGAAGCCGTCTTTGGCGGTCTTCCAGAACTTGGTGCGGATGTCGGGGGAAGCGGTGAAGTCGCTGTTCCAGTTGAAGATCTCAACAAACTGGCGGCGAGCGCTCATACACTTCCAGCCGTTTGCCGAGTTGTAGTCGGCCTGCTTGCACTGGAATTCGTCTTTTTCGCCGGAGTCGCCGATCCAAGCGTTGCACATGAAACCGCCGTTGGCATAGCTCTTAAGGCCGGCGCCGTCGTTGAGGGTGGCGCTTTCCTGTACGATTCGCCAGATGATTTCGCTGCAGTCCTTGTTGTTGTAGCTGAAATTCTTGTGGTAAGCGGTGGAAAGACCGGAGTTGTTGAAACCTCCGTGGCCGCGGCGTCCGATCACAGCCTCAGCGTGGCTGAAGCAGTCGGTCCAGCGGGGGGTTCCGGTGTAGACCTGGGCGTTGAGGTAGAATTTAACCAGGAGCGACTCGGCAACGTCGAGACCTACGTAGCCGTAGGGGGGATTGTTGGCGGGATCGTTGTCCTTGTACCATTTAACGATATCCTCGAGGTCGGCGGTGACTTTATCGAAGACCATGCGCCGGCCTTCGGCGAAGTCGGTGCTGAGCTGGGGTGCAACCTGTCCGGTCATAACGGTTTCATCGGCCCAGGGCACGTTGCCGAAAGCGTCGATGAGGTAGAAGTACATGCCGCCGCGGATAATGCGTGCCTGACGGGAGAATTCGTCGAAAAGCTTCTTCTCCTCCTCGGTGCTTACGCCGAAGTCGGTCTGCATGAACTGGTTGCAGAGGGTTACGATAACCATCATGCGCGAGTAGGCGCCCATAATTACCTGGTTGGTCGACGGAATGCGGCCGTACTGGAAATTGGGGTCGATGGCGTCGGCCGAAGGCTGCCAGTTGGCCTCGTCGGAGGGAATCTCCTGAAGGTTGAAGATGGATCGCTGGAATGTAGACATACCGCCGTCCATCGAGGTGAGGATGTTGGAGCCGTCGTCGTTAGTTCCGTAGCCGTAGGTGGAGGTCTGGAGATAGATGTCGGAAATCACCTTCTCCATATACTGCTTGGGGTCGGAGGGGAAAGTTCCCGGGGTTATGTCGTTGGGACTCGTCGGGGTCAGGTCAAGGTCACCTACGCAGGAACCCATCGACAGGGAAGCGGCGACGATGCCCGCCGAGATGAAATATTTGGTAAGTTTCATGATTAATTCCTTTTTGAGTTTAGAAAGTGGCGATGAGACCGAGAGTGAAGGTCACGGGACGGGGATAAACGTTGTCGTCGCAACCGGAGAACACCTCGGGGTCGATGCCCTTGTACTTGGTGATGACGAAAGGATTCTGGCAAGCGCCGAAGAGACGCAGGCGGAGATTGTCGTTGAGCAGATTGTCGAAGGTGTAGCCAACGGTGATGTTGTCGCAGCGGATGAAGGATGCGTTTTCAACGAAGTAGCTGCTCAGCGCGAGATTGTCGTCGCTGCGGGTGAAGAGGAATTCGTCGCGCAGGAGGTTGTTGAGGCCGTACTGGTCAACATTGCCGAGGTTTGTGCGGGTGCGTCGCGGTGCGTTGTACACCCAGTTGCCGATGCTTGCGCGGAGTGAGATTCCGAAGTCCCAGTTCTTGTAGTTTACGTTGTTGTTCCAGGAGATTGTGACCTTGGGTTCGGGAGAGTGGAAGTTGATGAGGTCTTCCTTGTCGATCTTTCCGTCGGCGTTCTGGTCGACGTACTGGCCTTCAACCGGGTTGCCGGCTGCGTCGTAAACCTGCTCGTAGACACGGTAGGTGTAGGCAGCCTCGCCCTGCATGAACCACTGGAGGTCGCCGCCGATGCCGCCGCCGGGGATGCCGCGTGCGCTCAGGGGCACGCCGCCGTTAAGCTCGGTGATCTTGTTGCGGTTCCATGCGATGTTCACGCCGGTGCTCCACATGAGGTCGCGTGTAACCACGGGCTTTGCACCGAGGTTGACTTCAATACCGTAGTTGCGGAGTTTGCCGATGTTGGTTGTAAGGTAGTCGGAGGTGTTCTGACCGATAGCGGGAGTGTGGGCGAGAAGGTCGCGGGTGTCGCGCAGATACCAGTCGAGAGCAGCGGTGAAGCGGTTGTTGAGGAAAGCGAGGTCGAAGCCTACGTTCCAGGTAGTGGTTGTCTCCCACTTGATGTTGGTGTCATACGGCTGCGGATAGAGAGGATTGATCCACTGGCCGGGATTCGAGTAGGAGGGATACATGAAGTTGTTGTTGGACGAGATAGTGTAGATAGGCAGGTAGGGGAAGTAGCTTCCGATTTCCTGCTGACCGGTCTCGCCCCAGCCGAGACGGAGTTTCCATTCGTCGAGCACGGTGCTGTCTTTAAGACCGGGGAGGTTTGAGATTTTCCATCCGAGAGCAACGGAGGGGAAGAGACCCCAGCGGTTGTCCTTGCTGAAACGTGAGGAACCGTCGTCGCGGAGAGTGAAGGTGAAGAGATAGGTGTCGCGGAAAGTGTAGTTGAGACGACCGAAGAACGAAACGAGCTGCACGGGAGCTGCCCAGCGGGAAGCGCTGATATTGCCGACGGGCTGACCGATAGAGTTTACGGTGTTCTGGTTCATGGTGTAGGCTCCGTCGGCGTAGGTGAATCCGTTCTGACCGTTGGCATCGAGGTAGCCGAGGGAGTTTACGAAATTCTGGGAGTGGCCGAAGTAGCTGAAACGCTGCCAGGAGTAGCCGACCATTACGTCGACGTTGGAGTAGATCGACTCGAAATCCTTCTTATAGTTGGCATAGAAGTCGAGGAGGGTGTTGCGCTGCACTTCATACCATTTGTACATTGTCTCGGCACCGGCGGCATTGTTTGCAATGAGGCCGGTATTGCGCCAAGCCTGAAGAGAGTTGGCGGCGGTGAAGCTCTTGGCGTCGTTTTTCGACACCTGATAGCCGAGGTTCAGGTTGAGGTGGAGTTCGGGGAGGAAGTGGAGCGAGTAGTCGAGCTGCAGGTTGCCGGTGGAGGAGTAGGTGTTGTTGTGGCTGTCGACATCCTTGATGAGCTGCAGCGGGTTGATTGCGGAGTTACGGTCGTTCACACCGTCGGGGGTGTAGTTGTAGAAACCGTTGTAGAGGAAGAGGCCGGTGTTGCCTCCCATGGGAATGTTGCTGTAGACCGGTTTTGTGGGGTCGTAGGCAACGGCAGCTCCGATGGCACCGCCGTCGGCGTTGGAGGTGCGGCCGTAGGTGCCCTGTACGTTGGCAGTCACGCTCAGGTGGTCTTCAAAGAACTTAGGGTTGAGGTTGAAGCCCACGGTAGTGCGCTCCATTCCGGAGGTTTTGAGGATACCCTGATTGTTGGTGTAGCTTGCGGTTACGCGGTAGGGAAGGATGCCTGCCTTGCCGCCTACGCTGAGGTTATAGTCGTGGGAGAACGAGGTGCGGAGCACTTCCTTCTGCCAGTCGGTGTTGTAGATTTCGCCGTTGAATCCGAGCTGTGCGGCTGTCGACTCGCCGAGACGGGAGCGAACGATGTCGGCGAATTCCTGACCGCTCATCACGTCGAGTTTCTTGCGGGCGGTGTTGATGGAGAAGTTGGCTGCGAAGCTCACCTGCGGGCGTCCGCTCATGCCTTTCTTGGTGGTTATGATGATGACACCGTTGGATGCGCGGCTACCGTAGATGGCGGTTGCGGAAGCGTCCTTGAGGATAGTCATCGATTCGATGTTCTGGGGGTTGACCATTGTGAGGGCGCTCATTCCGCCGCCCTGGGTCTGGTTGGTCTGGGGCACACCGTCGATCACGATAAGAGGGTCGTTTGAAGCGGTGAGCGAGGAGCCGCCGCGGATACGGATTGTAGCTCCGCCGGTAGGATTACCGCCGTCGGTCGTTACGACCACGCCGGGGCTTGCGCCAACGAGGAGATCCTGAGTAGAGGTGGCGATGCCGGCTTCGATTTCGTCGGGCTTGATGACAGCCACGGAACCGGTGGCATCGCTTTTCTTAACGGCACCGTAGCCGATGGCAACGACTTCGCCGAGCATCACGGAGTTTTCCTCCATGGTTACGTTGATTGTGGTGCGGCCGTTGATGGCGACTTCCTGGGTGTTGTAGCCCACGTAGGAGAAGGTGAGCACTCCGTCGGATGGAGCCGAGATGGTGTAGTTGCCGTCGAAGTCGGTGGCTACTCCCATAGTTTCGCCCTGGACTACGACACTGGCGCCGATGAGCGGTTCGCCCGTCGGGTCACTTACAGTACCTGATACTGTAATCTTCTGCGCTAAAGCGGGAAAAGAGAGGCACAGCACCATAATGGCGGCGAGCCACACTTTCCGACTCATTTGAAAACAAATGTTCTTCATGCAAGAATCGTTTTACTTGTTTTGTTAATGTATTATATAATCTCTAAAAAAGCAGTTTTAGGTCAATGGCGGGAAAAGACGGTCCGCTCCGGAGGCGGTAAGGTAATCGGCGGAATTTTCAGGAAAATGTAAGCGCCAGTCGGTTATTTCTTTCTCTACATTGTGAAGGGGAGCCCCGAAGGCCCGGCGCTTCGCCCCCATATCAGCCACAAATTTACTACAATTTTTTAGATATTTACATATTTTGTCCGAAAACTTGCAAAAAGCACTGTTTTTAACATTTTTAAGTTAATGGAGGGGTGGTTTATGTAATTTATGCGGGGGTGCATTATACATATTTAATATATATGCATTAATATATACGCAGCAATCCCCGGGAACCATCAGGGGTCTCCCGGGGATTGGGGGTTATTGTTTATTTTCGTCTCAGCGGGGATATTCGGTTTCCATCTCCATGTAGTGCTGATAGGGATGGTCGCATGCGGGGCAGGTTTTCGGGGGCTCCATGCCTTCGTAGACATATCCGCACACGAGGCATACCCATTTTACAGGATGGTCGCGTTTCCATACGGTGCCTTCCTTGACCTGTTTGAGATAACGGTCGAAGCGGCGGCGGTGGTGTTCCTCGATCTGGGCGATGGCGCGGAAATGGGCGGCGATTTCGGGGAATCCTTCCTCGTCGGCCACTTTGGCGGCGTTGGTGTAGAGTTCAACGCCTTCCACGAGTTCTTCGTGGGCAGCCGTTGCGAGGTTTTCCTCGGTAGTGCCAATCACGCCGGCGTCGACAGCGAGGGGTACCTTAACGTTTCCACCCTCGAGAAATTTGAAGAAGACCTTGCCGTGGCGGAATTCGTTGGCGGCAGTGTCGTTAAACACTTTCTGGATGGGGAAATACTGTTCTTTTTCAGCCTGCTGGGCGTAGAAAGTGTATCGTGTATAGGCGGAAGATTCCGCCATATAGGCGATTACGAGATTTTTCTCGGTCTGTGTGCCTTTGATGCTTTTTGTAGCCATAGTTCTTTTGTTTTTGGTAAGTATATCAAAAACAATGGAGGGGCATCAAAAGTTCAGGCCATTGAGTAATCAGATTTTCCTGCCTGCTATGTAGACCTCGCGGATGAGCGGCGAGGTGTAGGAATATGGCAGATAGGCGAGCGACGGCATGGGTTCGGTGATGAAGAACGATGCAGTTTTTCCTTCGGTTATCGAACCGGCGATGTCGGACACTCCCATGGCAGCGGCGCCGTTGACGGTCACCGCCGAGAGCGCCTCGGCGGGGGTGAGGCGCATGCGTATGCATCCGAGAGCCATGACGAAGCGCATATCGCCGCTGGGCGAGGAGCCGGGATTGTAGTCGGAGGCGAGCGCCACGGGCAGACCGGCCCTGATGGCGTCGCGGGCCGGGGCGTAGGGCATGCCGAGGAAGAAGGAGGCTCCCGGTAGCATGGTAGGGATGGTGTGGCTGCCTCTCAGCGCCTCAATCTCGTCAGCGCCCATCCGCTCGAGGTGGTCGACGGAGAGGGCGCCGTGCCGTACTCCAACCTGCACTCCGCCGGAGTTGGCGAGTTCGTTTGCGTGGATTTTCGGTTTCAGGCCGAAGCGCGCGGCAGCGGTGAGGATGCGGTCGGTCTCTTCTACCGTAAAAAAGCCCTCGTCGCAGAAAACATCGACGAAATCGGCGAGGCCTTCCGCCGCAACGCGAGGAATCATTTCCGATATTATGAGGTCTACATAATCTTTCTGCCGGCCGGCATACGCACGCCCGACGGCGTGGGCACCGAGGAAGGTGGCGCGCACAATCGCCGGCACCGATTCGCGGATGCGGGCAATCACGCGGAGCATCTTCAGCTCGTCGTCGGTGGTCAGACCGTAGCCGCTCTTTATCTCGATGGCTCCGGTGCCTTTTGCCATTACTTCGCGCACACGAACCATTGCCTGGCGGTAGAGCTCATCCTCCGAGGTTTCGTGGAGCTGGTCGGCGCTGTTGAGAATACCTCCGCCCCGGGCGGCTATCTCCTCATAACTGAGGCCGTTTATTTTGTCGAGGAACTCACCGTCGCGGGTTCCGGCGTAGACTATGTGGGTGTGGGAGTCGCAGAATGCCGGGAGAAGCCAACCTCCGCGGGCGTCGACAATCTCTTCGCCCTGCAGCTGGCGTCCCTCGAGGTAAGACATTTTGCCGAACGACGAGATTCTTCCCCCGTCGTCGACTCTCAGCCAGGCGTCGGCCAGCTCTGCGGGGCGCAATTCCATCTCCGCTCCGGCAAGCCGCTCCACTTCAGGCGGGAGGATGCCCCGGATGGAGCCGATGTTGAGTATCAGCATGAGGTGGCGAGGAACTGGATTGACTTTTCGATATAGGGATACATCACGGTGTCGTTGTCGATGAACGGCACTTTGCGGCGGTAGGCGGCGTGGAGAGCCTCGATGGACTCCGACGAGCGCTCGGGACGGCGGAAATCAAGCGCCTGGGCGGCGTTGAAAAGCTCGATGGCAAGCACCCGCTCGGTGTTGTTGACCACGCGATAGAGTTTCGTGGCGGAATTGGAGCCCATCGACACGTGGTCTTCCTGACCCTGCGACGAGGGGATGGAATCGCAGCTCGCGGGCCAGCAGAGTCCCTTCGACTGGCTCACTATTGAGGCGGCTGTATACTGCGGAATCATAAATCCGCTGTTGAGACCCGGTTTCGCCACAAGGAACGACGGCAGGCCGCGGTGGCCGGAGATGAGTTTGTAGATGCGGCGCTCGGAGATGTTGGACAGTTCGGAGAGCGCAACGGCGAGAAAATCCATGGGAAGGGCTATCGGCTCGCCGTGGAAGTTGCCCGCCGACACTATGATGTCGTCCTCGGGGAAGATGGTCGGGTTGTCCGTCGGGCTGTTGATTTCGTCCTCGAGCACCGACTTCACGTAGGCGATGGTGTCTTTCGCGGCGCCGTGTACCTGCGGGATGCAGCGGAACGAGTAGGGATCCTGAACATGGACTTTCGGCCGCGCTATCAGTTCGCTGCCTTTGAGGAGCTCTCGGAAGCGGGCGGCGGTTTCGATCTGTCCGCGGTGGTGGCGCACCTCGTTGACCTGAGGCCCGAATGGGTCGATGCGGCCGTCGAAGGCTTCGAGCGACATTGCTGCTATCTCGTCGGCCTGACGGCTCAGGCGCATGGCTTTGAGCAAAGACCATACGCCGAAAGCGCTCATGAACTGTGTGCCGTTGAGAAGCGCCAGCCCCTCTTTCGACATCAGCGTGACAGGCTCCCAGCCCATTTCGGCAAGCACATCGGCTGCGGGACGCCGTTCGCCTCTGTATTCGACCTCGCCGAGTCCGAGAAGCGGAAGCGACATATTGGCGAGCGGCGCGAGGTCGCCGGACGCGCCGAGCGAGCCTTGCTGGAACACTACGGGGAGAATGTCGTTGTTGAAAAAGTCGATGAGGCGCTGTACGGTCTTGAGCTGCACGCCCGAGTTGCCGTAGCTGAGCGACTGAATCTTGAGCAGGAGCATAAGCTTGACAATGCGGTCGGGCACACGTTCGCCGGTGCCGCACGAGTGCGACATCACGAGGTTTTTCTGGAGCTGCGAGAGGTCTTTCCTGCCGATGGAGATGTTGCAGAGCGAGCCGAAGCCGGTGGTAATGCCGTAGATCGGTTCCTGCTGTGTCTCCATCTTGTGGTCGAGGAAGTTGCGGCATCGGGTTATGCGGCTGACGGCGTCGTCGGAGAGGTCGATGCGGATATTTTTGTTGAGAATGTCGCCGACTCGCTCAATCGTGAGGCGATCGGCCGAAATATGATGGATTTCCATAAAAATAACTGCTGATACGGATGTTACTGTCTGAGGGCTTCTTCAATTATAGAATCGTCGGCAATGTTGGGGAGGGTCACTTTCAGACCGGGGGTACGCTCCATTTCGCGGCGGATGGCGTCGATGGCGCCCTTGTTGCGCGCCCAGCTGCGGCGGGCAATGCCGTTGTTGACGTCCCAGAGGAGCATTTCGGAGATGTGGCGCGCCGAGTCGTCGGAGCCGTCTATCACCATTCCGAAGCCGCCGTTTATCACTTCGCCCCAGCCTACTCCGCCGCCGTTGTGGATCGACACCCAGGTGGCGCCGCGGAAGGAGTCGCCGATCACGTTCTGCACGGCCATGTCGGCGGTATACTGCGAGCCGTCGTAGATGTTGGAGGTCTCGCGGTAGGGGGAGTCGGTTCCCGACACGTCGTGATGGTCGCGGCCCAGCACAACCGGAGCGCTGATTTCGCCGCGGCGGATGGCGTCGTTGAAAGCGAGGGCAATCTTAGTGCGGCCCTCGGCGTCGGCATAAAGGATGCGGGCCTGAGAGCCTACCACGAGGTGGTTCTTGCCGGCCTCCTTGATCCAGTGGATGTTGTCGTCGAGTTGGCCTGTGATGTCGGCGGGAGCGTTTTTGCGGATCTCTTCAAGCACTTCGGCGGCTATGCGGTCGGTAGTGGCGAGATCGTCCGGATTGCCCGAGGTGCACACCCAGCGGAAGGGACCGAAACCGTAGTCGAAGAAGAGCGGCCCCATGATGTCCTGTACGTAGGATGGATAGCGGAACTTGCCGTCGGCGGTCAGCACGTCGGCGCCGGCACGCGACGATTCGAGCAGGAAGGCGTTGCCGTAGTCGAAGAAATACATTCCGCGGTCGGCAAGCTTGTTGATGGCAGCCACCTGGCGGCGGAGCGACGCCTGCACTTTCTCCTTGAAGAGTGCCGGATTCTCGGCCATCATGGCCTTCGACTCCTCGAAAGTCAGACCGGCAGGGTAATATCCGCCTGCCCAGGGGTTGTGGAGGGAGGTCTGGTCGGAACCAAGCTCAACGTCGACACCGTCGGCGGCGAGCCGCTCCCAGAGGTCGACCACGTTGCCCTGGTAGGCGAGCGAAACGGCCTCGCGCTTTGTGCGGGCTTCGGCGGCACGGGCAAGGAGCGCGTCGAGATCGGTATATACTTCATCTACCCATCCCTGCGAGCGGCGTTTCTCAACCGCCTGCGGGTTGATTTCTGCGGTGATCGACACAACGCCGGAGATGTTGCCTGCCTTGGGCTGCGCTCCCGACATTCCGCCGAGTCCGGCAGTGACGAACAGCATTCCGCCAAGGTCTTTTCTTCCCGGCTTCAGGTGCTTGCGGCCGGCGTTGAGCACCGTGATGGTGGTGCCGTGGACAATTCCCTGCGGGCCTATATACATATATGAACCTGCAGTCATCTGCCCGTACTGCGACACGCCCATAGCGTTGAATCTCTCCCAGTCGTCCTGACTGGAATAGTTTGGAATGACCATACCGTTGGTCACGATTACGCGGGGCGCGTCGGGGTGGGAGGGGAAGAGTCCCAGCGGATGGCCCGAGTACATGACGAGCGTCTGGCTGTCGGTCATCTCGCTGAGATATTTCATCGTGAGCAGGTACTGCGCCCAGTTCTGGAACACGGCACCGTTGCCTCCGTAGGTTATAAGCTCGTGGGGATGCTGTGCAACCGCCTTGTTGAGGTTGTTCTGTATCATCATCATTATTGCGGCGGCCTGACGGGAGCGTGCGGGATACTCGCCGATGGGCCGGGCATACATCTCGTAGTCGGGACGGAAGCGGTACATATATATGCGTCCGTAGTCGCGCAGTTCTTTCGCGAATTCAGGAGCAAGCACTGCGTGATGGCGCTCGGGAAAGTAGCGGAGGGCGTTTTTCAGTGCCAGGCGCTCCTGCTCCGGAGTGAGTATCTTTTTGCGGCGGGGCGCATGATTCACCGTTGTGTCGTATTCTTTGGGTTGAGGCAGCTCGTCGGGGATTCCGGCGCGGATCTGCTTCTGAAATTCATTATCCATTGCAGTTCAGATTTTTGTGTCGACAATATCAAGTATTTCTTTTTCCGCTTTCTCGGCGGCGGCGGCTATATCGGCGCCGCGCGAGGTGAGACGGTCGGCTTCGGCGCGATCCTTGAGCTGGGCGGCGTTTATGCGTACGTTGAGCAGCGCGCCGCGTACTGCGGCCCGGGCGGCGAGCGCTCCGACTCCCGCATCGCTCACCGACGCAGGGTTGCCCTCCTGTGCCATCGCCTTGAGCAGCGGGAATGCTTCGGCCGCTGTCTCCATTGTGGCGAGGGGCACCTGCGTGGCGTAGAGTGTGGCAGCCTCGAGGGCGGCTGCGCGGGCTGCCTTTTCCTCATCGGTACCCTTTGGCATCGCGAACACTGCCATTATGCGGTTGAATGCCTCGGTGTCTTCGTCCACCAGGTGAAGCAGGCGTGAGAGCAGTCCCTGTCCCCGGTCGGCGTAACCGGAGAATTCCTCCCAGCGGTCGTCCCAGCCGGCCTTGTGGGCGGAGAGGTTGGCCACCATTGTGCCGAGAGCGGCGGCGAGCGCACCCATGTATGCTGAGATGGAGCCTCCGCCGGGTGCGGGACTTTCGCTCGCGGTCTCCTGCGCGAAGCCGCGGCAGGTGAGGTCGGTGAGCTTTTTCGGTTTTTCCTGACCCTCCTCGAGCATGTATTCTATCACTTTTTCGCCTGGATTGAACGGGCGGAGCTCATCAAGTCCCATCGACTTGACAGCCATCCTTACGATCTCCTCCTCGGCAATGCCCGTCGAGCGCTGCTGCTTGTGGAGGAAATAGCGGCCGGCCTCTATGAGGGTGCGGCGCGGGATGAGACCGACGATTTCGGTGCCCGTCACGCGGAGGCCGCGGGCTGCCGCGGCGCGGCAAACCTCGTCGAACGCCACGTGGAGAGGAGTTACGGAGATGTCGGTTATGTTCATCGACACCTGCGCGATGCCGTATTCGTCGATATACCAGCCTATGGCCTTGGTGCATTTCAGGGTGCCCGGCTGCATGATGGTCTTGCCCGACTCATCCTTAAGCGGCTTCCCCGTCACCTTGCCGCCTTCGCGCACCGGGCGTCCTTTCTCGCGGACGTCGAACGCAACGGCGTTGGCGCGGCGGGTGGAGGTGGTGTTAAGGTTGAAGTTGACGGCAATCAGGAAGTCGCGGGCGCCGATAACGGTGGCACCGGTGCGGGCTACGCCCTCGTCGTAGGGACGGTCGCCGAAGTCGGGAGCCTTGCCGGGGGTATTCATTTTTTCGGGGAGCGCCTCGTACTCTCCTGCGCGGCAAACGGCAAGGTTGCGGCGCTCGGGGGTGAATGCTGCGGCTTCGTAGCAATAGACCGGAATATTGAGCTCGTCGGCGACTCGCCGCGCGAGCTTGCGCGACAATTCGGCGCACTCTTCGAGCGTGACGCCGGAAACCGGAATGAGCGGGCAGACGTCGGTTGCTCCCATACGCGGATGTGCGCCGTGGTGGTGGCTCATGTCTATTAGTTCGGCGGCGCGGCGTATGCTCCGGAAGGCCGCTTCGACAACGGCTTCGGGTTCGCCCACGAAAGTTACGACGGTACGGTTTGTGGCCTCGCCGGGGTCAACGTCGAGCAATCTTACGCCTTCAACCGATTCGACGGCGTCGGTAATCGCTTTTATCACATTCTTGTCGCGTCCTTCGCTGAAATTCGGGACACACTCTATTATCCGTTTTTCCATTGCAAAAAATGATTTTCAAGTCTGTTTTCGGTCAGTTTGCCACTGATTCTCATAAATGCGGAGGCGTTCAGGCTCCGACACTACAAAGTTAATATATTTTTCATACATATATTATGTCATTTTGCTCTTTTTTCGGTTGTCTGCGGGAAGGAGAAGCAACGCTTCCGGGTGGTGTCACCCTGAGTAGACACTACTCATCCCTGCCAGGTGTTGATTTAACGTATTTTAACGCTGTTGAAAAACCTTATAATGGCGAAAAAGCCTTATCTTTACAACCCATTAACCAATCGGGGCATATGATTTTTATGAAATAGCTACGAAATGCCCGTAATCGCCAATAAGACCGTTATGAATATCCGCATACTTGTAATAGACGATGAAGAAGCCATCTGCGAAATAATCAAGTTTAACCTTGAGAAGGAAGGCTACTCCGTAGACTGCGCCTACAGCGCCGAGGAAGCGCTCGAAATGGATCTCAAACCATACGACCTGTTTATTGTCGACATCATGATGGAGCGTCTGAGCGGCTTCGACTTCGCCAAGGCTCTGCGCAGCAATTCCGCCACCGACGAGGTGCCGATTATCTTTTGCTCCGCTCTCAACGGTGAAGACGACACCGTGATGGGTCTCAATATCGGAGCAGACGACTATATAACCAAACCGTTCAGCATCAGTGAGATGCTCGCACGTGTGAACGCCGTGCTCCGCCGTGCCGCCATACAGCGCCGCCAGGCCAAGGCTGCCGCCCCCGCAACCTCCGACCATATCTACGAGCCGCAGCTCACCTACAAGACTCTCAGAATAGATCCGAACGAAAAAATCTGCTGGCTCGACGACGCGAAAGTAGCGCTTACGAAAACCGAATTCGAGATTCTCTCTTTCTTTCTGTCGCACCCGAACCGCATATATTCCCGTGAGGAGATTATCCGTCACGTCTGGAGCGGAGATGTTGTGGTCACGAACCGCACCATCGACACCAACATTACCCGTCTTCGTAAAAAAATAGGCCGCTATGGCAACAACATAGAGACCCGTCTCGGTTTTGGCTATGGCTTCACGGAAGAGAATTAGCTACCACTGGCGGATGTTTATACCTGTAGCCACCATGATGGGGCTTATGGTAGGCATCCTCGTGTGGTATCAGTACCGCCGCGAAGCTGACTTCCGCAAGGAGATGATGGAAAAGGAACTCGCCATCATCAATAACCGCATTCTCTACGCCTACGACCGCAACATGTCCCTTGAGCCGTTTATCGACTTTATCCGCCAGTTTTATCAGGGGTCAATGTTTCAGGGCATCCGTGTAAGCGTATACGATCAGAACGGACGCCTTATCCACACCCTCGGCGAACCGGTGCCGATAGACTTGAACGATCCCGTCTACAGTAATCCGAAGATCACCGCCGATTCTGTAGGGATAGAGGAGTCGCCCGACAAAATCAACTCCAACAACAACCTGTTTTTCTACTCCGGATTCAAGAGCGACGACGGTATGATAACCGTGCGCACGGCTATGCCGATGACGCGCGGCATCCACAATGAGCTTACCATCGACACCACCGTGTGGCTCGTTATTATCACGGTGATAATCATTGCGCTCGCTATTGTATGGTTCTTCACGAGAATGCTCTCGCGAAGCGTGACGCTTCTCAATGATTTCGCCTACCGTGCGGCCACCGGAGGCACTTTCACGGGTCTCGACAAATTTCCCCATAATGAGCTTGGCGACATCTCGCGCGAGATAATCCGCCTGTACCGCGAACGAAGTGAGGCCATTAAACGGGCCGACCACGAGCGGTCGGTGGCTATCCACGCCATCGAGGAGAAAGCCCGTATAACCAGCCAGATTACCAACAATATAAACCACGAAATCAAGACTCCCGTAGGAATTATCCGCGGCTATCTCGAAACCATTATCGCCAACCCGGATCTCGACGAGAAGTCGAGGAATCATTTCCTTACGAGAATGAATACCAACGTGGAGCGCCTGTGTCAGTTGCTCAACGAGGTGTCGACGATGACCCGCCTTGACAACGGCGGAAAGAAAGTAGCGCTCGAGATGGTCGACATGCACGACCTCATATATCAGATAAACAACGATTTGCCTGCCTCGAATATCGCACCGAACTTCACGTTCAGCTACGACATTCCGCTCGACTGCCGTGTCGTGGGGAATTACAACCTGCTCAACGATATGATTTACGGGCTTATACGAAACTCCGCCATGCACTCCGGAGGCAACGAAATCAAGGTGAAACTTATTTCGGAGAACGAGCAGTTCCGCATTTTCTCCTTCGCCGACAATGGCACCGGAGTGGGAGAGGAGCACATCACCCATCTGTTCGAGCGCTTCTATCGGGTCGATACGGGACGTTCGCGCAAAATGGGTGGCACCGGTCTCGGACTCCCGATCGTGAAGAGCACCGTCATAGCCCTCGGCGGCACGATTTCGGTTCACAACGTATCGACCGGAGGACTCGAATTCATATTCTCACTGAAAAAATGGAACGACCGCACGCCGGCCGGCAGTTAAAATTTCTTAATCCAATGGGGTGTCACAGTATTGTGTTGCTTATGTAACACAACTGTAACTCCATTATCATATCTTTGCAACAGAACAAAACAGGGCGGCTTTCAAAAGCCATCCGACAAGATATAAAGTCAATACCTAAATCGTCAATTCGGTTGCAAATCATAGTAATCAAAACCAAGAATTAATCTCATTTATAGCGGACTGTCGTTGACGACAGTCCGCTATAATTTTTCATCGACCGAGTCTATTTATTTGCTTATTTTAAGCGAGTTTGTTAATTTTGCATATCAAAGCTGTCAGAGCTTTCTAAAGAACTTTTTATTGGAATCATTCATGTCGCATTTCTCTAAGATAATCACCGTATCTCTGCTTTTTGTCTCGCAGATGATATTCTTCGGAGCTGCCGCCCGGACAGTCGATTGTTCGCCGGGCGAACTTGCCGGGGTGCTTGGCGCCGACGCAGCGAAGATAACGTCGCTCGCCGTTACGGGCAGCGTCGACGCTACCGACCTCAACTTCGTGTGCTCCTCTATGCCGGCGCTCGTCTCCCTTGACCTTTCAGGCGCGACCGTGGCCGCGTACAACGGCAAGGCCATCGCCGCAAACCGTGGCGATTTCCCCGCAGCCACGCTTCCGGCCTACGTGCTTGCCGGCCTCAAGGTCACATCATTAATCCTCCCTGCCGGAATTACCGAAATCGGCGACTGCGCGCTCATGGGCGCCGCGATAACCGGGATTGAGATTCCGGCGTCAGTGAAAAGCATCGGAGCCAACGCCTTCAGCGGTTGCGCCGGTCTGACCTCTCTGACAGTCCCCGTCACGGTAGAGAAAATCGGCGAAGGTGCCTTCTCTTCGTGCACCGCTCTCGCTAAAGTTGCATACGCTCCCGCCGAAATACCGGCTTTGGCGTTTGCCAACTGCACAAAACTCAGCGAATTTACTGTCTTAAACGATATTACGGCAATAGGCAGAGAGGCCTTCCGTCACTGCGATGCCCTGGCTGAATTTCCGTTCGGAAGTTCTCTGAAAACCGTGGGAGATTTCGCTTTCTGCAACTCGGGACTCACCACCGTGCCGCTCGCCGGAAGCAAAGAGCTCCGCAGCATAGGCAGTCATGCGTTTGCCGGGTGTGCTTCGCTCATAGAGGTCTCGCTCCCCGACGCCGCTTCAACAGTCGGGGCAGGTGCATTTTTCGACGATGCGAAAATCGAAACGCTCAAATTCCCGTCTTCGGCCACAAAAATCGAACCCTATACCTTCAAAGGCCTTGAATCGCTCTCTGATGCCGGCGCGATAATGGCGAACGGCGTCGACTCAATCGGCGCCTATGCCCTTTACGGCATGAACAGAGTGGAGAACGTCACTCTTCCGGCCCGACTGACATATATCGGCGACCGCGCCTTCGGACTGTGGGCATCGCTGGGCGAGATCAACGCCTCGGCTCTTTCTGAGGTGCCGCAATTGGGCAGCGACGTATGGTTCGGTGTGAAGCAAGACGAGGTCGTGCTCACCGCCTCCTCCTCCATGCGCGATGATTTCAAGAATGCCGACCAGTGGAAAGAGTTCAGCATCAGTCAGTCGGACAATACCAATATAGACCATATTTCAGCCTCCGGTGCTCGCCTCCGCGTGAATTTCGACGGCATAACGGCCACACTCGCCGCCGACGGTACCGAAATCAACTCAGTGGCCGTATACGACGCTTCCGGCCGGCTTCTTGTGACCCGGCGCTGCAACGGTGCCGAATCGGTTGCTGTCCGTATGGCCGACTTCGCCCCCGGTCTCTGTATTATCAGGGCCGAGACCGGTGCAGGTACCTCAACCGTAAAGATTATCCTTTGACCATGGGCAAGAACAAACTCAGGAAATTCGCCGAAATGGAGACGCTTCCCTGCGTGTTCCAGTATCCTTTTTCCGTGCTCCGAAGCGAAGGCGGATGCCCTATGCGCGGAAAATGGAACAGCGATTATTTCCGCAACGGCAATCCCATCGTGGTGGAACTCGGATGCGGAAAGGGGGAGTATGCCGTAGGACTGGCGCAGACCACCCCCGACAGGAATTTCATCGGCATCGACATAAAGGGCGCCCGTATGTGGACCGGCGCATGCCGTGTCCGCGACCTCGGTCTGACCAACTGCGCCTTCCTCCGCACCGGCATAGAACTTCTCGACGAATTTTTCGCCCCCGGCGAAGTGTCGGAAATATGGATCACGTTCCCTGACCCGCAGATGAAAAAGGTTAACAAACGCCTCACGGGCACACGTTTCCTCGAACTCTACCGCAAGGTTCTCCGCCCCGACGGCCGCGTGAATCTTAAGACCGACTCCCCCTTCCTTTACACCTATACCCGCGAAATGCTCCGCCACAACGGCCTGACCCCCGATGCCGACACCGCCGATCTGTATGCTTCGGAACTCGCCGCTTCGCTTCCTCCCATCAGGACTTTCTACGAGCAGCAGTGGCTCGACCGCGGCCTTACAATCAAATTTCTCTCCTGGATGCTCCCTCCCTCGCCACCTCTTTCCGAACCCGAGATAGAAATCGAGCCCGACACCTACCGAAGCTTCGGCCGGGGTGAACTCCAGGGCTTCTGAATTTGTTAGACATTAACTCACCGACTGTTTATTTATGGAGACATTATATCCCGCCCTCATTCTCGACGCGCTCAAAAACGTCCGCTACCCCGGTACCGGCAAGAATCTCGTGGAAGCCGACATGGTAGAAGACGACATACGTATCGACGGCAACAAGGTGTCGTTCTCGATTCTCTTCGACAAGCCCACCGACCCCTTCATGAAGAGCATACTTAAGGCCGCCGAAACCGCAATCCACACTTTCATTTCTCCTGAAGTCGAGGTTACGGTCAGCTCTAAGTCGCGCCGCCCCGCAGCTCCCGCCGCTGCGGAACATCCGGTGCTCCCTGGCGTTAAAAACATAATCGGCGTAGCTTCAGGCAAGGGCGGCGTCGGAAAATCTACTGTAGCCTCGAATCTCGCCGTTGCGCTTGCCCGCGAAGGTTACCGTGTGGGACTGCTCGACGCCGATATTTTCGGCCCCTCCGTCCCCAAGATGTTCGGAATCGAGGATGAGCCGATCTATGTCCACAACGTCGACGGCCGCGACCTCATTATACCCATCGAGCGCTACGGAGTGAAGCTCCTCTCCATCGGTCTGGTGGTTGACCGCGACAAAGCCGTGCTCTGGCGCGGATCCATGGCCTCCAACGCCCTAAAGCAGCTGATTTGCGACGCCGACTGGGGCGAACTCGACTATTTTCTCATCGACATGCCCCCCGGAACAAGCGACATCCATCTCACCCTGGTGCAGACTCTCGCCATGACGGGAGCCATAATCGTCACCACCCCTCAGGAGGTGGCGCTTGCCGATGCCCGAAAGGGAATCGCCATGTTCAACGTCAGACAGATCAACGTCCCCGTGCTCGGAATCGTTGAGAATATGGCATATTTCACCCCCGCTGAACACCCCGATGAGCGCTACTACATTTTCGGACGCGAGGGCGGCATACGTCTCGCCGAAGAATTACACCTGCGGCTGCTCGCCCAGATTCCCCTCGTAGCATCGATTGCCGACGCCGGCGACGCCGGTGCCCCAATCGCCACTAAGGATTCGATTGCCGGGCAGGCGTTTATCCACCTCGCCCACGAGGTTATCACTGCCGTCGACGAACGCAATGAGGAGCTGCCACCCACTGTCCGCGTCGAGCTCAAGCACTGACCGCAGCTTACCGCTCTTCTCCCCTCCGGATTATAATCATCAGTCAATAATAGAGATACCGTATATGAAAAAACTTTACCAACTGCTTGCTCTTTTCCTCGTGGCAGGTGCTTCCGCCATTTCTGCCGTAGCCGAAATTCCGGTGGCATATTACAGCCGTCTCGAAGGCAAAACCGGCGAAGAACTTAAAACCGCCGCGTTTCAGATTATAAATCCGCACTCCACCGTATCGTCCTACTCCGCTCTTCCATCCTACTTCGAGCGCACCGACGTATATCCCCAGTCGCGCCGCTGGTGGGACATGTACAGCGACATTCCCTTTTATGCTCCATCCTTCCGCGGCCTCAACCGCGAGCACTCCTTCCCGAAGAGCTGGTGGGGCGGCGGCGACGACACGCCCGCCTATGTCGACCTCAACCACCTTTACCCTGCTGAAGCGGCCGCCAACCAGGCTAAAAGCAACTATCCCCTCGGCACGGTGAGTCAGACGACGTTCGACAACGGAATCTCGCAAGTAGGCTACGCCGTTGGCGGTCAAGGCGGCGGTGCGCAGAAAGTTTTCGAGCCCGACGACGAATACAAGGGCGATTTCGCCCGCACCTATTTTTATATGGTCACCTGCTATCAGAATCTCCGCTGGAAATACACCTACATGGTGCAGAACAACACTTATCCCACCCTCAACGCCTGGGCCATCGACCTGCTGCTCAAATGGGCGCGTCAGGACAAGGTGAGCCAGAAGGAAATCGACCGTAATGAGGTGATCTACGGCATCCAGAACAACCGTAACCCCTTCATCGACTTCCCCGACCTCATGGAATACATCTGGGGCGACAAGGTCGGACAGCCTTTCCACGTGTCGGCGACCCCGGTCGAGCCTGCAGGCGACCCCGAGATCATAACCCCCGTCAGCGGCATGTCGCTCGACTTCCCCGACGTGGCGATAGGATCGGAGTCGACCTCCAAACTCTTCTTCCACACCAAGAACTTCACCAAAAACATCTCCGTGATCGTAGGCGGAACGAACCGCACGTTCTTCACCCCCGACGACCGCTCGATCAGCTACACCGTCACCAACTCCGACAACGGCTACTGGCTGACCCTGCGCTACAAACCCACCGAAACCGGCGAGCATGAGGCGCGTCTGGTGGTATACGACGGCAACATCACCGGCTCGTTCTACGTAGACCTCCGCGGAAAGTGCTTCGACGTGCCCGTGCTCTCTAAGCTCGTCGCTCTTCCGGCCTCCGACATCACCCCCACCTCCTACGTGGCATCGTGGGAAGTGCCTCAGGACGAAGTGATTGACTACTACGTTGTGACGCGCACCCGCTACGTCAGCGGCACCGCCACCACCGAGGAGCTCCTCGCCGAGGAGAATTTCCTGGAGATCGACGGCTTCGGCGACTCCGACAGCGAGAGCTACTCCGTGCAGAGCGTGCGTCTCGGCTACCGCTCGCCGATGAGCGATGTGGTGTTTGTCGAGCGCTCGGGCATCACCGATGTTGAGGCCGATTTCCCGCTCGTAGTCGAAAGCTATCCCGGTGTCGTGCGCTTCGTCTGCTCCACCGACCACTCGGGCGGACGGCTCTACGACATGGCGGGTCGCCTCGTGATGGAAATCCCGCTGATCACCTCGGGAATGGAGATTTCGCTCAGCCCGGGCGCCTACGTCATCGTCACCGACACTCACCGCACCCCCGTTAAACTTATAGCATACTGATTTGTTAATATAAAACACCTTAATAATTAACTGAACAATGGACTTTCTTACTAACGACAAACTGGTCATTGTCGGCGCAGCCGGCATGATCGGATCAAACATGGCGCAGACAGCTCTCATGATGCACCTCACCCCTAACATCTGCCTCTACGATCCCTTCGCCCCCGCACTCGAGGGCGTGGCCGAGGAGATGTTCCACTGCGGTTTCGAAGGCGTTAACCTCACCTTCACCTCCGACATCAAAGAGGCCCTCACCGGCGCCAAATACATCGTTTCTTCCGGCGGTGCCGCCCGTAAGGCAGGCATGACCCGCGAAGACCTTCTCAAGGGCAACGCTCAGATTGCAGAGCAGTTCGGCAAGGACGTGAAGACCTACTGCCCCGACGTAAAACATATCGTGGTGATCTTCAACCCCGCCGACATCACCGGTCTCATCACCCTTCTCTACTCCGGCGTGAAACCCTCGTGCGTCACCACCCTCGCAGCCCTCGACTCCACCCGTCTGCGCAGCGAACTCGCAAAATATTTCAAGATTTCGCCCGACCTTATCGTCAACTCCCGCACCTACGGCGGCCACGGCGAGCAGATGGCCGTATTCGCCTCCACCACCACCGTCGACGGCAAGCCCCTCGAAAGCCTTATCGGCACACCCAAACTTCCCCTCGAAGACTGGCTCGCACTCAAACAGCGCGTTATCCAGGGCGGAAAGAACATCATCGACCTCCGCGGCCGCTCTTCTTTCCAGTCGCCCGCCTACATCTCCATCGAGATGATCGCAGCAGCCATGGGCGGCAAGCCTTTCCGCTGGCCTGCAGGCGCATACGTCAACAACGACCGCTTCAGCCACATCATGATGGCCACCGAAACCTCCATAACAAAAGATGGCGTTCAGTGCAAGCCCATAACCGGAACCCCCGAGGAGGAAAAGGAACTCGAAAAGAGCTACCAGCACCTCTGCAAGCTCCGCGACGAAGTTATCGAAATGGGAGTCATGCCTCCTATCGCCGACTGGCACCGCCTCAACCCCTACATGGACGAAAAGACCTGCTGATCTACATTTTCTCAGATAAAAAGAGCAGCGCTTCCCGCAAAGGAGCGCTGCTTTTTACTTATATATAATATGTGTATTTGAATGCGGGATTTACTCCTCGGCATAGACCGGCATTTCGCGGTGGATGCTGTGGTCAAGCGAAATGAGGGTCTCCGTACCGGTTACGCCCGGTATTTTCTGGATTTTGTCGTTAAGAAGCTCCATCAGGTGCTCGTTGTCGCGCGCAAACAGTTTTATGAGCATTGTGTAGGGGCCGGTGGTAAAATGGCATTCCACCACTTCCGGAATTTTCTCAAGTTCCGGAACCACGTCGCGATACATCGCTCCGCGCTCGAGGTTCACGCCGATATACGTACACGTCCGGAAGCCGAGCACCTTCGGATCTACCGTGTAGCCTGAACCCGTTATCACGTCGAGATCGATCATACGCTGAATGCGCTGATGTATTGCGGCGCGCGACACTCCGCAGTCTTTCGCTACATCTTTTGAAGCGATTCTCGCATTCTGCATGATGATTTTAAGTATTTTGCGGTCAAGATTATCAATTTTTTCCATATTGGGAGTCGTTATGTAACAAAGTGTAATTTTCACGTGAAAGTGTGGCAAATTTATACATTATATTTTAATTACACAACATTTTGCTAAAATTTAATTCATAAACCGCATTTCTTCATTCTTAATTCTTCATTCTTAATTCTTATAGTCCGATCATACATCCCTCCTCCTCTCTCTCCTGTTCTCGAAATCCGCTCATATCTGCTCCGGTTTGTCGATAAATATTCAGTTCTCGACCTCTTTTTCCTTATCTTTTATGTTAAAATCAAACAAAATTAATTGAATAGTGTATACATTATAGATATTTATTGTAACTTTGTAGCTCATTTTGACAGTAGAAACTTCCTCTTCATGTCATTATGCAAACTAATGTCCGGTAATTTTGTTTACTTCGCTTACTCAAAACTCTCACTGTTAATTCTGTTTAACTATTTATAAGTCTAATTGTTTTATTGTATGAAAAAGCAGTTTCTATTATTTACGGCTATCTTCTGCCTTGCCATGACCGCTGCCGCTCAGCGCACGGTTACCGGTACTGTGGTCGACGCCGAAAGCGGCGAGCCTCTCGTTGCCGCGACAGTTTTGCCTATCGGAGGCGGCACCGGTGTCGCTACCGATATCGACGGTAACTTCACCTTGTCGCTCCCCGGCAGTGTTAAAGAAATCCGTTTTTCCTATGTCGGCTACGACACCCAGACGCTCCCCGTATCTTCCAACATGCAGGTAGCTCTACTTCCTAATAACAAACTCGAGACCGTCGTCGTTACCGGCTACGGTTCCGGCAAAAAACTCGGCTCAGTGGTCGGCTCCGTTTCAGTTGTGGGCGAAGAACAGTTCCAGAACGTCCCCACCGCCACCTTCGTCGATGCCCTCCAGGGCCAAGTTGCCGGTCTTAACATCTTCTCCGCTTCCGGCGACCCCTCCAGCAACCACAACAGCATCCGTATGCGTGGTGTGAACTCAATCAACGCCGACGTGACACCTCTCTTCATCCTCGACGGCGCACCTGTCACCGAAACAGTGTTCACAACCCTCAACCCCAACGACATTGAATCAGTCACCGTCCTCAAGGACGCCTCCTCCGTTGCCATCTACGGTTCGCGTGCCGCCAACGGCGTCATCGTAATCACCACCAAGAAAGGCAAATTCGGCGAAAAGGCCAAAGTAACCCTCCGTGCCAACTACGGATGGTCGCAGATGACCCCCGACAAGGTTGAGATGATGGACTCCAAACAGTATATCGAATACCGCCAGAAGATCGGCCAGCCCGTTTCGCAGGAAGCCTATGATGCAGCCTACGTCCTCGGCATCGACACCGACTGGCGTAAGGAAATCTTCACCGGCCACGCTCCCACCTACTCCATCGAAGCTGCCGTTCAGGGCGGTTCCGAGAGCCTCAGCTACTACGTTTCGCTCAACCACTACGACGCCAAGGGTATCATCGACCAGTCCGACATGCGCCGCGAAACTCTCCGCTTCAGCCTCGCCGCACGCATCAACCCCTGGTTCCGCGTAGGTCTCCAGGCTAACCTCGGCTACACCAAGTATCAGACCAACTCCGAGTCGAACGCCACCTACTCCAACGACGGTCTCTACGTGACCAACCCGATGCTCTTCGCCCGCAAGACATTCCCCTACGACTCACCCAACTACTACACCTTCGACGAGAACGGCAACGTTGTCTGGGGCGAAGCCTCGCGCTACCTCCACTTCAGCCAGGTTCCCACTCCCAACGAAGTCCTCTCCAACCGCTCCGTATGGAACAACCGTGTTACCGCCAACGTTACCCTCTCCGAGCAGATCAATCCCATCAAGGGTCTCACAATCCGCGCTCAGCAGAATGTTGACGCCTACGACGCCCGTTCGAAGTCACTCTCTTACCCCAAGACTCCGTTCACCACTCCCATGGGTGACTACTACGACAATCAGGGCTACCTCACCGGCTCCAACTCCCAGTCGTTCGGACGCTACTACTCATTCACCTACACCAACACCGCCGAGTATAACTTCACTCTCGACGACGTTCACAATATCTCGCTCCTCGCCGGTCAGGAGTCTATCATAAGCCGTAACGACGGTTTCGGCGTATACACCGGCGGTTTCACCGACAAGCGACTCATGCTTCTCGACCAGGGTCTCTATTTCGGCTCCGAATCCGGAACGCAGAACAGCCCCGCCGCTAACTCCTCGCAGACTATCTCCGAAACAACCTTCAACTCGTTCTTCTTCAACGGAAGCTACGACTACGACAACAAGTACTTCATCCAAGGCACCTTCCGTCGCGACGGCAGCTCGAAGTTCTCTCCCAAAGACCGCTGGGCCAACTTCTGGTCGGTAGGCGCCATGTGGAACGCCAAAGCTGAGTCGTTCCTCACCCCCTACACCTGGCTCGACGACCTCAAGCTCCACGTCAGCTACGGTACCACCGGTAACTCCGGTATCGGCAACTACGCATTCTACGGCCTCATCGGCCAGGGCAGCCTCTACAACGGCGAACCCTCCTACGTGCTCAGCCAGCCCTCAAACTACGACCTTACCTGGGAAACCGTCCGCGCCTTCGAAGTCGGCGTTAACTTCGGTTTCTGCAATATCCTCTCCGGCGAAGTCAACTTCTACAACAAGGAGACCGTCGACATGCTTCTCGAAATCCCCTTCAGCGTAGCCTCCACCGGTTTCTCCGGCGCCATGGGCAACGTAGGTTCGATGCGCAACACCGGTGTCGACATCAACCTTCAGGCCGACATCATCAAGAACCGCGACTGGTTCTGGGATATCCGTGCTAACTTCAACTACAACCACAACGAGATTACCAAGCTCTACAACGGTCTCGACGAGCTCGCCCTTCCCGACTACGGCCTCAAATATCAGGTAGGCCACGACGCCGGCGAACTCTACACCGTTCCCTTCCTCGGAATCGACCCCCGCGACGGCCAGCAGGTATGGCTTGACCGCGACGGCAACCCCACCAAGTACTACAACGAGGAGCGCGACGCCCGCCTCATCGGCAAATCTATGTTCGCTCCCCTCTCCGGCGGCTTCGGAACCGACCTCCGCTGGAAGGAAATCTCGCTCCGCGTCGATTTCAACTGGGCCGGCAACAAGTATATGACCAACAACGACCGCTACTTCATCGAGAACAACAACTTCGCTTCTCAGTGGAACCAGATGACCTCCATGCTCGACGTCTGGACAAAGCCCGGCGACGTTACCAAAATACCCGCCGCCAACGGTCAGTCGCTCCAGTTCGACTCCCATCTCGTTGAAAACGCTTCATTCCTGCGCCTCAAGAACGTTACTCTCCAGTACACTCTGCCGCGCCCGATTCTCAACCGCATCAAGCTCGACAATGTCACCTTCCACTTCACCGGCCGCAACCTCTTCACCGTTACCGGTTTCTCCGGCTACGATCCCGAGCCTGAACGTAACCTCGTGACATTCCTCTACCCCAATACCCGTCAGTTTGAGTTCGGTGTTGAACTCGGTTTCTGATTCCATTCCTTTTCTCCATTTATTTAAGTACAGAACAATAATATGAAAAAAATATTCCTGTCAGTCCTTGCCGCAGGTCTCCTGTTCACCTCCTGCGATATGGATAAAGAGCCTGCGGGTACGCTCAGCGACGAGAACGGTATTCAGTCAGTCACCGACTGCCGCAACTACCGCAACGGCTTCTACACCAACCTCCGCGCTCTCACCGGCGGAGCCTACATCGGATACTCCGCTCTACAGATGGACGAATTCTTCGGCACCATCCTCAACGGCAACCGTCACGGTCCCCTCTCAAACGGCGTGATCCTCTCCGGCGACAGCGACTTCGAAGGCATCTGGGGCGGCTGCTACGGCGCAATAGTCTCGGTCAACTTCTTCCTCGAGAAAGTACAGGGTGTCTACGACAATCCCCGCACAACCGACGAGGAGCGCGCTCAGCTCGACCGCTATATCGGCGAAGCTCACTTTGCCCGTGCCTACTACATGTACTACCTCATGGATCACTTCTGCAACTCCTGGGGCAACGTCGATCCCAATGCCGAAGGCACCGGCCTCTGTATAACCACCGTCTACAATCCCACCGCCGACAACTCCACCTACATCGGTCGCTCGTCGCTCGCCGACACCTTCAAGTTTATTGAGGATGAGGCCAAGCTCGCCTACGACGCCATGGTGGAATGGGAAGAGCACAACGGCGAGACCATCGCTCCGATGGCAATCTACATCAACTCCAACGTTGTAAAGGCTCTCCAGAGCCGTCTCGCACTCCTCAAGGGCGACTGGGAGACCGCACGCACTCTCGCCAACGAGCTCATAACCGACGGCGCATATACCCTCGCTTCACGTTCGAACTACTCCCGCATGTGGACCGACGACTCCAACAACGAGATCATCTTCATGCCCTTCGCTTCAACTTCCGAGAGCGCTCCCTCCACAGGAGGTCTCTGGATCAGCTCCGACCAGAACCAGGCCGACTACATCCCCACCCCCTACGTGGTTGAGCACCTCTATGCCTCGAACGATGTCCGCAAGGATGTTTTCATCGGACAGCGCGATCTTATCTACGAGTCCGCAAAGTTCGTAAGCCCCGTCTTCATCAAGTTCCCCGGCTCGGCCGCCCTTGGCGGTTCAGTCCGTCTGCAGAACCGTCCCAAGCCCTTCCGCCTCAGCGAATGCTATCTCATCGTGGCCGAGGCTTCCTACGAGCTTAACGACGAGCCCTCTGCCAACGAGGCTCTCAAGACCCTCCGCAATGCCCGAATCAACCGCAACCGCTATACCGACTATACCGGTACTGAACTCCGCGACCAGATCCGTCTTGAGCGTCAGCGCGAGCTCATCGGCGAAGGCTTCCGTGCAAGCGACCTCCGCCGCTGGAACCTCGGTTTCAACCGCACCGACAACACTTACTCCGGAACCTACTCCGCAGCCGCTAATCTCGTTGTGCGTGCCGGTATGATTTCCTACGAGGCAGGCGACTATCGCTTCGTTTGGCCCATCCCCTCTTCCGAAATTCAGGTTAACCCCCAGATGAAGGGTCAGCAGAACCCCGGTTATTAATTCTTCCAACTTTCAAGTAAATAAGTTATGAAATTATTCAAAATACTCACCGCCGCGCTCTGCATCTTCACCCTCGCAGCCTGCTCGAGCAGCGACGACGACAAGAAGTTCGGCTGGAACACCAAAGAAGGTGTCACCGTGTCGATGGAAGACCCCGTCATCGAAACCATCGAGAACATCGGTCTCTTCCGCATCCCCGTTCAGATCTCCGGTAACCCCAACGGTTACATCAAAGTGAAATTCGCTTTCACCGAGACCGGCGACACTCCCGCTATGGACGACGTACACTACGTTGTCACCACAAAGGAACTCATCGTAAACCCCGAGGATTCTGAAGTCTACATTGAAGTCAATACCGTCGACAACAACGAAGACAACGACCCCCGCACCTTCAACATCACCATCGAATCCGTTGAATATGCCACCATCGGCGCCCTCGCCCAGACCGAAGTCATCATCAAGGACAAAGGCCCGTACAGCAAGCTCGCCGGCACCTGGACAATGAACTACATCGACGGTCAGGGTACCGAAGTTTCGGGTGAAGTCAAGATCGTCTGCACCGACCCCAACGAAAAGATCGTTCTCGTTACCGGTCTCGGCAACATGGTGCTCGGCTCATCCAGCTTCGATACCAGTCTCCGCTTCAACTTCAACTGGGACGAAGTTTCAGAGCATGGCGACGTCTCAATTCCCCTCGGTTATACAATGGTTACCAACGTAGGATTCAATGTCGACGGCGAGTCTACCCCCTGCGATCTCCGCAACATCCTTCTGAACGGACAGAGCCCCGTTACCTACGGTGAAATCGAAGGAACCTGCAACGCCAATTACTCTTCCATTACCTTCCCCGAAGGTGAAGGTTTCTACATAGGCGTATTCATCACCGAAACCGGTGAATTCATCGGCAACTACGACATGATGAGCGACATCTCTCTCTCCCGTACCGTAGAGGAATAACCCTCCCCGCGGACAGCCCGGTTCGGCGCAACAGTAGGGGCGCTATATTTAGCGCCCGCCGACTCCCGCCGGCTCCCGTCTCGCCTCAGGCCTCTCCGCAATAACCAACCCATCAACCGCTCCCGGCTCGTCCGGGGGCGGTTTTTATTTCCCCGCACGCCGATTTTTAAGGCTCCGCGGCTACCGCCAGGGATCAAGGCGTCGCAGCTCCGCCGCTCGCCTTGATTTTTTGAGGAGGTTGTTGTCCCACAGCTCCGCAGTGGGTTATATAGACATCGCGCCTCCGGCGCTTTTTCGCGCGAAATCCTCGCAGAGAACTTCGTGGGTCGCAATAGTGTGCATCACAACAATGAGAATGTTCAGAATATAAGTGTAAAAGCGCCGCGAGGCGCGATGTCTCTGCAACCCACTGCGGAGCGCAGCGCAGCTGTGGGACAGGGCCGTCCTCCCCCCACATCGAGGCGAGCCGCGGAGCTGCGATGTCTCGATCCCGGGCGGCAGCCGCGGAGCCTACCCGATCCATCCTCCTCCTAATGTTGCTTTTAGCATAAAAACTGTTAAACTATTTTAAAATCCTTTACATCGCCCTCCGTTTATACTATTTTTGTATTCCATTCTTTAACCACAATTTATCAAAAAAGCTTATGAAAAAATTTTTACTCCTTTTATCACTATTACTGTGTTCAGTCCCGGCCATCAAAGCCGCCGATATTGTGGAGACTATGGCTTCCTTTACCGATGCTAAGAAAACCTGGTTACCTACAACCGCTCCTACTACAGCAACTGACTATACTTCTACTGTTACCAATCTGAAATGGTCAGTTTATAAAGTCAAATCAGCTAAGGCAAGTAATGGAATTCGTATGCAATTCACCAAAACGGCAGCGAATAGTACAGATTATGCCTATATGGAGACTACACCTGGAATCAAGTGTAATAAGATAATTATTAATGTTAATTCTGCAGGCTCAAATGGTGGAATTGATATTTTTGTTAATGGCACATCAATTGCGCACAATGACGTCATCTCGCCTTCAAATAAGGAGTTTGAATTTGAAATTCCTGCAGAATATCAAACAAGCACTACAACTTTCAAAATTGCGAATACTTGCAAAAGCGGTTCAACTACTGGAGGTAATCAGACTAACATTACCTCCATCACCTTCAAAGATGCTTCCGGGGCTCCCGTAGTCACTCTTAAGGACAATGAGCTCGCCTACAGTGCCGAAACTTGCGAAGCTACTATCGGTGGTGAAAATGAATTCCCGACCCTCACAAACCCTAATGACCTCGCTGTTACCTACGATTCTGAAAACCCTGCAGTCGCAACTGTTGATGAGAACGGCAATGTTGAACCCCTCGCAGAAGGTACCACCAAGATCACCGCTACTTTCGCCGGTGACGACACCTACAAAGCAGGCTACGTATTCTACACCCTCACTGTCGTTGATCCCAACAAACCCCAACCCGATGCTACGCTCAATGTAGAGGCTTTCGATATCACAGCAGCATACAAAATTTATACGTATGCAAAAGACGGTGTAATATATAAGGCTAAAGCTTATTCCAGCAACGGAATGCAGGTTAATTCTACCTCTACAACTACTGGCGTTGAGTCCGGTATAGCATCAGTGGAGAATGCCAGCAACCTTGTAATAAAACAAATTGTAGTTACTTTCTACAGTGGCACTAACTCAAATATAACTGTTAGCATGGGTAATGAGCCCAACAGCGTTAAAGGTAGTGAAGATGCAACTGATTATAAGACAACAGGCATAAATGTTGCTGAATCCGCTGTCGCTATTACCGGTACCGGTAGCGGAAAAGTCTATACCTACACTCCCGCAGACAACTACAAATACTTTGCATTAAAATCCACAAGCACCGTAAAGATCTCTTCCATCGAAATCTACTACAAGGAGAAGCCCGCTGCGCCCGTTATCAAGGACGGCGACGTTGAGATAGCCGAGTCTATTGAATTCGAGGGTGACTCCAAGGTAGTTTATCTCGACCTTCCCGAGGGCGTCAACGCATATTATAAATTCGAGGTTGCCGAAGAAGCTACACCTGCCGAGGCACCCCGCCGCGCAGCCCATACTCCCGCTGAAGGCTTCACTCAGTACGTTCATGCCGACGGCATCACACTCACCGATAACGGCACACTCCACGTCTACACCGAGAAAGACGGAGCCGTGAGCGAAACTCGCAAAGTGGCTGTCACCAAAACCGGCGACACAACCGCTATCGAAGCAATCGAAGCCGACACCACCGCCCCGGTTGAATACTTCAACCTCCAGGGCATCCGCGTAGAGAACCCCGAAAACGGCCTCTACATCCGCCGTCAGGGCTCCAAGACAACCAAAGTGCTCGTGAAATAACATTCCCCGCCGACCCCATATAAAAAGCTGCCGCAGCCCCCTGCGGCAGCTTTTTTAGCATCCCGTCCTCGCGCCAAAGCGCTGTCACTCTGCCGATTAGTACGGACGTGATTCTTCACAAAACGGTTTAAATAAGCCCGAAAACAGAATACAGTTGCTGGGGATAGCCCCGCCAATAGCGATGTTGAGATAATGCAATAAATAATTGATAATCAGAAAATAATTGATAATCAGAATATTGTAGGGGCGCTATATTTAGCGCCCGCTGAGTCCGGGCATTTTTTTCAGCATCTTATTGTTCCAGGTTGAATATGCTTTTGATTCTGTGGGCGCTAAATATAGCGTCCCTACAACACGCTGTTTAAAAGCATTTATTAAAAACCGCCAGCTACGCAGCCGAAGTGGGGGGAGGCTATCCTATTGTAAGCTTGAAATCGGCGATGAAATCGCGCAAAACGGGCATATTTTCCACCATATGGCTGAGCACCTCGCGCTCGTTCCACGTCAGCGGCGACGATTCACCCTCGTTCATTACCACCGACAGCGTAATCCGGTCGTTGGAAAGCGAATTACGGAGATGGCTGAGCACTGACGCCATAGCCTCCGCCATGACCGCCTGCTGCATCTCGTTTTCCACGGTCATCACGTAGGTGTCGGCGCTTACAGCCTTAGGCTGCCCGGCGCGCATGGTGTTGATTAGTATCTGCTCCTTTGGATGATGCACTATGTATTCTTTCCAGGCGCCGAGAAACTGCTCCGGCGTGTAGGAGGCCTCGCGCACGGTCTGCGGAGCCGTTGCTGCGCCGGGAACTTCAGCCGGCGCCGTATCGGCTCCGGTGCGGTTGCCG
>ERZ779889.308-NODE-308-length-65394-cov-12.412678_pt1 | contig 65394 bp, 47 predicted proteins | sample MGYA00511030_ERZ779889 | MGnify/ENA primary metagenome ERZ779889 (study PRJEB29588, sample SAMEA2160616) | human gut metagenome | biome: human gut; feature: human-associated habitat; material: faeces | place: Denmark | collected 2008/2010 ... | reverse complement strand
GGAGGATAGCGGGCTATCTGACGAATAAAATCGGGAAAACAGACCGGAAACAAACACAAAAGAACCTGATAGAATATTACTTTATTGGAAAATTTAAACAGGCTCTTATAAAACCCCGAAGTGTTTCAGCGCGTTCAAGATGCCGTCCTCGTCTACCGAAGAGGTTACATAATCGGCGGCATTTTGCACCTCGGGCGCGGCATTCCCCATAGCGACCCCGACACCTGCATGGCGGAGCATGGGAATGTCATTTCCCCCATCGCCGAACGCCATGGTATCTTTCAGGTCGATGCCATAATACTCGATTACCTTGTCGATGCCGTGGCTTTTGCTGTTCCCCCGTGCAATGATATCGGCAAAAAGCGGATACCAGCGCATCGGCTCGCAATGTTTTAGCACGTCCGAAAACACTTCCCCGTCTTCGCCAGCCTGAAAGTATCCCATAACCTGCAAGATTTCCTTGCCCCGCGCATATTCGGCAGGGTGCACAGGCGGTATATCTATTTTTATCAAGTCTGCCACTTCACGCACTGCATCGTTTACGCCCGTGATAAACCACGTATCATCGTGGACGAAGACGAAAGGCAGCTCCGGATGTTGCTTGTTGAATCGGATAAGGCGTTCGATATCCTCTTCCGGAATGGCTCCTTTATAAATGTCCTGATGACCGGCGGTAAAACAATACGCCCCGTTCAGGGTAATATAGCCATCGAAGTCCAAACCGCCTACCGCTTTCATCATCAAAACTTTGGGACGTCCGGTAGCAATGAAAACCTTGATGCCCTTCTCGCGGAGCAAGGCAAGGGCTTTGCGGGCCGATTCGGGAATCGTGTGCGTCTTGAAGGAAACCAACGTTCCGTCTATATCGAAAAAGATAGCTTTGACCATAACCTAATTTGTATTTCCGGATGCAAAAGTAGGCAATTCCGCCGAGATTTACAAGTTAAGGTTTGTTGTCCCCTCCACCAGGCAAAGCAACAATACGCCTGCGGTGGCAAGGCAAATAACCACCAGCAAACAATAACCGAACATCAGCAGGGTTTTCCAGAAACTCCTCCACCACGTGCAGAGGTAAAGCTGGCGGTAGTCCCACCAGAACAGCAGGAAGATAATCCATTCGGGCACTTCATACAAGTCGTCTACATGCGCCGTGCCGTTGAAAGGCACTACCAACGTACTAATCAACAAAATCTGCGCGGCAATATATGCCTGGATGAAGATGTGTTCCATGAGGTTGTATTCGGCAGGCTTCTTCCGCCGGTAAAATGCCCAGCGGGTGGCAATCGCAAGCAAGGGCAACGTAAGGAGGATATGGAACGCCTTATTCCCGTGCCCCCACCGCTTCATCAGACTCCATACGTTCGAAAGGAAAGGAACGCCCTCGATAGCCGTTTCCACTTTCTTAAAAAAGGAGATACTGGTGTTGACGAGGTTAGCGTCTGGCTGAGGAGTGCCTGCAATGGAGTCCTGACGCTCTACCTTGGCAAGTTCTTTTTCTATTTCCCGGATAGAGATTTCGAGGTTCTTCTGCCCGATCGGATTATCGGAATCAGTCTTTATCTCTTCCAGCCCGCGAATGGCACGGCGCAATCCCTCCGCCTTGGTGAGCGGCACTTCGCTTGCCTCCTCCACCTTCTCCCCTTTCCTCTCCCGTATTTCGGGCACAATCAGCTGGGCGGTCAGCATATAAAAAGCGGTCATCAGAAACACCATCGGAAGGGGTAGCGTGTAATTAACCCGCCTTCCCCGGATAAAGTCACGCATCATGTGCCCGGGGCGGTAAAGCAATTCCAGAAGCGTATGGGCAAACTTCCCGTCAACCCGGAAAACGGTGCGGAGCACATTGCCCACGATGCCCTTCAGCACATAGCGCGGGGTGTTGCGGCTCTGCCCGCACCGGGGACAAAAGTTGCCCGTAAACGTATCGCCGCAATTCTTGCACGTGCAAGGAGTTGCGTTCAGTTTCGGAGCCACATTGCCCCGTATCTGCCAGATATGGAAGGCACGGAAGCATACCGTAAGCGGATGAAGCCAGCGCACAAGCGCATCGTGCCACGCAAGGGGAAGTATACGCCGGCGGCGCGCAATGTAAAACAAGCTCATCAGGAAAAGCAAAGGAAATAGAAACGTGTCGGCTTCTGATAAAGGAGTCAGTTCGTAATAACTTAGAAACAATAAAGAGAGCAGCCAAAAGATTTGGAGAACATGGATGCGTTTTTTCGTATGCGGAGCTCGATTCATGCGTTTTTGTTTGCAAACTTACGATTTTTCCCGGACATTTGGTCGATAAAAGCAAAGAATATAGGTAAAAAGTCAATCCATACGTTCGCATGACGGAAGCCTACGGCAGTTTCAACCAGTTTCAACAGGATGAAACTATTGTTTTCCCATATTAAAACACTTGTTTCTCCTTGTTAAAACACGATGAAAATGCGGCTGCATCCGGGAAAGCGTCCCGCATGCCTTTCTGAATCCTCCTCTTTCGTGAGGTTATTTCAAAGAATTTCCGTACATTTGTCGCAAGAGTGAATTACAACAATAATTTATAAAATGAACTATCCATATAACCGGATAACGGTAAAAATAGGGAGCAACGTGCTGACGCGGAAGGACGGGACACTGGACGTAACCCGCATGTCGGCACTGGTCGACCAAGTGGCAGAACTGCACAAGGCAGGAGTCGAGGTGGTACTGGTCTCGTCGGGAGCGGTCGCCTCGGGACGGAGTGAGATAAAAGTATCGCGTAAACTGGACAGCGTAGACCAGCGGCAACTGTATTCCGCCGTAGGGCAGGCGAAGTTGATAAACCGTTATTACGAACTGTTCCGCGAACACGGCATCGCCGTAGGGCAAGTGCTGACCACCAAAGAAAGCTTCGGCACACGCCGGCATTACCTGAACCAACGGCATTGCATGCAGGTGATGCTGGAGAACGGCGTGATTCCGATTGTCAACGAAAACGATACCATATCGGTCACCGAACTGATGTTTACCGATAACGATGAGCTTTCGGGGCTGGTGGCGTCGATGCTCGACGCACAAGCCTTGATTATCCTGAGCAACATAGACGGCATCTACAACGGCTCGCCTTCCGAGCCGGGCACTTCGGTGATACGCGAGGTGGAGCAAGGGAAAGACCTTTCCGACTATATCCAAGCCGAGAAGTCGGGCTTCGGAAGAGGAGGGATGCTCACCAAAACCACGATTGCACGCAAAGTGGCAGACGAGGGCATTACGGTGATTATCGCCAACGGGAAGCGCGACAATATCCTGACAGACTTGCTGGAGCACCCTGCCGACACGGTTTGCACCCGCTTCGTACCCGCCTCCGAAGCCGTATCGAGCGTAAAGAAATGGATTGCCCATAGCGAAGGGTTCGCCAAGGGGAAATTACACCTCAATGCTCAAGCGGTAGAGGCGTTAAAAGGCAAAAAAGCCATCAGCATCCTTCCCGTAGGCGTGACACGCATCGAAGGGGATTTCGAAAAAGACGACATTGTGCGGATTATGGATGCCGGCGGGAACCAAATAGGCGTGGGACGCATCGGGGCAAGTTCGGAAGAAGCCCGCAAGATGCAGGGCGAGCACGGGCAGCGCCCTTTGGTGCATTACGATTACTTGTACTTGGATTAAGTGAAAAACGAACGCAGAGACACAAAGACACAGAGAAATAAAGTGCCGCATTTCATTTCTGCCTGACTATTATTACAAGTTTCTCTTCTTCATTTCAGAATCTTTTCAGAATCGTTCTCCATCTTTGCATCAAATAAATGTAAAAGCAAGAATAACTATGAAGAAGTATTTAACCTTTTGGACACTCTTGATTAGCGGGATGCTTTTCTTTGTGTCGTGCAGTGATGATGACAACGGGCCGGACGGCTCTAACGACAAAGTGCCTCAATCTGTATTAGACGCTTTCCAAAGCCAATACGGACAGACACGCGCTGAATGGACAATAAAAGACGGATATGCCATAGCCGAGTTCAGAGGAGAGAACGGAGAGACAACCGCATGGTACACATTGGACAATGCGCGTTGGGGAATGACAGAGACCGAAATCCTTTATTCGGACCTGCCTCAAGCTATCCAGACGGCTATCTCCGAAAGCGCGTACGCCGAATGGACGCAAGACAATGAAGTGGATGTATTAGACCGGAATGGTTCGGAAAAGCTGTACGTGGTAGAAATGAAGAACGGCGGAGTGGAAGTCGACCTTTATTATACCGAAAGTGGCGTATTGGTAAACGAATATGTAGATAGTGACGGAAAAGCTAATGATTATACCGGCTATCTGCCCCAGACTCCGACGACAAGCGTGAATGACTGGATTGAACAGCATTTCCCCGGTGCACGGATTGTGGATGTAGATGTAGAACGCAACGGAACGGAGGTTGAAATCGTGCAAAACGGCATGAAGCATGAAATCTGGTTCGACACATCCGGTTCGTGGATACAGACCAAGACGGAATACGGCAGAAGAAACGTTCCCGAAACGGTTCAGGCTTTTGTCAACGCGAATTATCCTGATTACCGCATAGACGATGCAGACCGCTACGAGACCGCAACCGATACATACTACTGCGTGGAACTGGAGCGTGGAGACCGCGAAAAGAAGATATACCTGAATGAGCAAGGAGAAGAAATCGGCCGTCCCGATACGGGTACAGACATTCCTTCGGGCGGAAACACGGAAGTGACCACAGGCATTGAGGCGTTCATCCAGACAAATTATCCGGGCGCAGTTATCCGGGAGCGTGATTATGATGACGGACGAATCGAAGTGGACATCATCCATGACCAGCGCGAAAAAGAAGTGCTCTTCAACTTCAATGAAGAATGGCTGCGTACGACGTATGATGTACGTCCGAGAGAATTGCCCGAGGCGGTACAATCGGCACTAAAAGAACGTTTCGGCGAAAACGCTTATTGGGGAGATGACGATTGCGAATGTGTGGAGACTCCCGAAGGCACATTCTATGAAGTGGAAGTTGAAACACGAGGTGATGATGTGGAAGTATATATCAGCGCTGAAGGCGACATCAAATGGGTGGAAGATTAATTGAGTGCATTTAAATAAATTTAAAGTCAGGTACGGACAAGGCTGAAAAACCTAATCCGTACCTGTTTTCATTTGGTTCGTATCGTTTTTCAGCCTATCTTTGCCTTAGAAACATAGGCAAAAGAAATGAAGATTTTAAGATTTTTCCTTATTCTATTGGCAAGCTTGGGCTTTAACAGCATCCATGCTTCGAAATCAGGCAATCAAGTTATTACTCCTGAATACATCCAGAAAATTCATTTGCAGGACCCTGCGCGGGCATTGCATTTGCTCGATTCGGCAGAACAACACCACTTGCCGGGCATCCGTCCTTTCGAGACAGACATCTTGCGGACAATGTGTTACGAAGTAACGGGCGAGTGCATTTTAGAAGAAAAATACGCTCGCCGCGCTCTGGCTTCCGACTCGGTACAATTGGTTCCTTCCCGGAAAATCCGCATGCTGGTGGCATTAATGAGATCGTTGGTAGAACAAGGCAAGAATGAAGACGCAATCCGTTGCGGGGAAGAAGCGATAGGTCTGGCACGCCTGTTGCACGATGAAGGAAGAGAAGGAGAAACACTCCGCAACATCGGGAATATTTACCGGAACATGAACCGTCCGGGCGAAGCGTTGAAACTTTACCGCCAAGGGATAGAGGCGATGAAAAAATCCACGAATGTACTCATTCTGGCAAACCTTTCCACATCGTACGGTGAGATGATGGCATTGCTCATGAACGAAAAACGGTTGGAGGAAGCGGTAGAAACCGGTAAGGAACGCGAAGCATTGATTAAGCGCATGGCAGGGATGCCCGGTCCTCCTCCCGGCTATATCGACCAACAATACGGATTCCATTATTCGAAAATGGCTTATCTGCTGATGTTGAAAGGAGATGCCCAAAAAGCTGAAGCGTATTACCGGAAATATCTGCAGACCGATTTTTCGCAATCCTATTCCAATGCAGGGCAGATTATCCCCTACTTATTAGAAGCACAACGGTACGCCGATGCTTTAAAGCTGAACCAAAACGACAGAAAGAACTATCAGGAAACATACGGAAACGACACGATAAACTATACCTACCTGATAATTCTGGACCGCTTTGCCCAAGCATACAGGGGGCTGCATTTATACAAAGAAGCCGATGCCTACCAACAGCTGCTGAGCATCGTGTCTGACAGCATTTACAGCCGCGAACAAGCCAGCCGGGCACACCAGTATGCCATGGCATTTAACTTACACGAGAAAGACTTGCAATTAGTCCAAAGCCAATTGCAATCCCAAAAGCGCGGATTCTTATTAATCGGCTCCTTCGTTGTCATACTTATGCTATGTGCCCTAACCGGCATAATCTTACGAAACTGGCGTGTAACGCTTCGCCGGAACAGAATTGCAGCAAAACAAATTAATGAATTATTAGCACAACGTGAAGAAGCGCGCAACACATGCTGCCAACATACGATAACCTTACTCGATGCAGAAAAAGAAGAACAAGGACAGACAGATAAGCCGAAAGACACCCCACAGAATGCCGCCGGGAAAGACAGCAATTCACTGGAATACGAACGTTTCCTCCGCATGGAATATACACTGGTCCATGAGAACCTTTTCCTCCAGCCCGATTTTGGCCGCGACGAACTGATAAGCTTGAGCAATACCAACAAGAACGACTTGCCGCGTATTCTCCGGAAGTATGCCAATGCAGATAACGTAAGTTCTTATCTGAATCGGTTGCGTGTGGAATATGCGATAAAGTTGATGAAAGAAAAACCGAACCTGTCATTTGATGCGATAGCCAAAGAAGCAAGTTTCAACAGCCATAGCACTTTTTACCGTGCTTTCTATAAGGTGTGTGGCATGACTCCGGCACAATATATGAAGGCATTCGGAAAAGAGAACGACTCTCCGTTTGAATGAAATCATACAAACAGAGAGTCGTCCGGATTCCGGTCGGTGTGCATAAATTACCGAAGGTCGATTTCCAGCAGGATATTTCCGTAAGAAATAACGCTGCCTCCCAGATTTCCTACCAGTCCTACCTGATAGTTGATAGCCAGAGTAACAGGCTCAGAAACACTGAGTCCGGCATTCCGTATTACCTGATTATAATCGTGTCCTGCCATCTCGCTAAGGGTTTGCTTGCCTACTTGCTTTGCCATATCGTCGAAATCAGCGTCTGTAAGTTCGGTATGATCGGTGGTGACGGATATATGGCGGTTTATCAACCCTTGCTGGTCCTGGTATTCCAAGATGGCTTCAACAATGGTTGGGTCTATGGTCATAGGTGAATGCCCCTGGTATACCACTGTATAATCTACAGTACTGCTTTCATCCGAAGAACAGGATGAAAAGATGGGTAACAAACAACAAATGAGAAGCATCATTTGTTTCATTCTTTGAATTTTTCGCTTTGTTTTCATACTTTTTATTTTAGGATTATTAATCTCATCTTCTGACGGTAACCACTAATGTGCTTCCGTTGTCTAATGCCGTTTTTATATCTTTCTCTCCTTTTGTAACTTTGCATAGGCTTAATTCCTCTCCCAGTACCTCTTCTACTTTCAAACGGCCGATCTCAATCCGTGCCTCTTTCCCGGCAATCTCCTTTACCGAATAGACATCAAACTGCTGGCCTTTGTAAGCACTCAGCGAAGTGCCTAAATCGATGTATACCGTTTTTTGTTTTTCTTTTTTTATTTCACCCCGCTCTATGATAGCGGCATTGACGGGATATCTGGCATTGAAATAACCGGCAATGACTCCGGAAAGGTTACTGAGAGCTTCCGTCACCGCCTTGTCCTCGCTGGCTGTATCAGAACCACTGGCATTGAAAGTACGGCTGTCTTCCATTACACCGGTATATGCATTCTTTACATTAACGGTTACACTTATGGTGGCTTCCACATTCGTATAAGGTGTAAACGCTGAATTTTTCAGTCTTTTCCGTTCCTTGAGCGAAGGGCCGTTGGATGTAGCACTGATGCTGACAATGGTTCCGTCTGTGTAAAGAAGATTTTTGTCTTGAAGTTTTTCGTTTTGAAATGTTTTCCCGTCTATCACCTGCAGTCTGACTACATTCCCGAATCCTTTGGCGATACTTGCCCTTACATCATCGGCATAATCGGACAGCTGGGTGGTATTTTTCCCTTTTATAATTGATGAAGTGATATTTTTCAATACTTTGCCGGCATTGTCATTTTCTCCTTTCGGAGTGTAATTAAAGTGCCCTATACCTATTTTATAAATAGCGTTTCGTTCTACTTGTGCTTGTATGTCGTGTACAGTTGATAACATAAAGCATGTTGCCAATAAAAAAGAAGTCGTAAATTCATAAGCCTACATTGTTATAAGATATTAATTTTTTGCAAAGTTATTAATTCTTTGTATCAGGCAAAGGGCTAAGAGTTGTCTGTCGCTTTCACTTTGTCCGTTATTGTATCTCATTTTGTCTAATGAAATGAGCAAGAGACCTTTTTGACTTGAAGGCGTACTATTTTTATAATTTTTCCAATTTTCTGCCGTTCCTTATTAAAATCTTTCGTAATTTTGGCGTGAACTAACAGAAATAAGAATATGGACGAACAGATAAAACAAATTGCCGAGCGTTTGCGGGGATTGCGCGACGCATTGGAGCTAAGCGTGGAAGAAGTGGCATCGGACTGTAAACTGACAGCAGAAGAATACCGTGCCCTTGAATCAGGAGAAAGCGACCTCTCGGTCAGTCTTTTGCAACGCATCGCCCACAAATATGGCATTACGTTAGATGAACTGATGTTTGGTGAGGAGCCGAAGATGAAATCGTATTTCCTTACCCGTAAAGGGACAGGAGTTTCGGTAGAACGTACCAAGGCTTATAAGTATGAATCACTCGCTTCGGGATTTAAGGGCAGGATAGCCGACCCGTTTATTGTAACGGTAGAACCTAAACCCGAAGGTACTGCCGTATACTTTAACACACACGAAGGACAAGAGTTCAACTTAGTAATAGAAGGCCGCCTGTTATTGAACATCAATGGGAAAGAACTGATACTGAATCCGGGTGACAGCCTGTATTTCGATTCGAGCAAGCCGCACGGCATGTTGGCGCTTGATGGAAAAACCGTGAAGTTCCTTGCGGTAGTGATGCAATAAAATTGGTTTATATAATGGAAATTCACCACAGGGAACATAGGGTATCACAGAGGTTCTAAATATTCCTCCGTGTACCTCTGTGCCCTCTGTGGTGAAAAAAACGAAACACGTATGTTAGAAAGATTTGTAAGTCAGACAACTTTCTCCTCGCAAGAGGATTTCATCAAGAATTTTAGAGTAAATGTGCCTGAGAATTTCAATTTCGGGTACGACATCGTGGATGCTTGGGCAGCAGAACGTCCGGCAAAGAATGCGCTGCTGTGGACCAATGACAAAGGCGAATGCATCCAGTTCACTTATGCTGACCTGAAGAAATATACCGATATGACCGCTTCTTATTTCCAAAGTCTGGGAATAGGCAAGGGCGACAAAGTGATGTTGATATTGAAACGCCGCTATGAGTTCTGGTTTTCGATTATCGCTTTGCACAAGATAGGGGCTGTGGCGATTCCCGCTACCCACCTGCTGACGAAGAAAGACATTGTCTATCGGTGTCAGGCTGCTACTATCAAGATGATTGTAGCAGCGGGTGAAGGAGTGATTCTGAAACATATCGTAGATGCAATGCCTCAGTCACCCAGCGTAGAAAAGCTGGTCAGCGTAGGTCCTGAGTATCCCGAAGGATTTGAGGATTTTCATAAAGGCATCGAAAATGCGGCACCTTTCACACGTCCCGCGAATGTAAACACCAACGATGACATCATGTTGATGTACTTCACCTCGGGCACTACCGGCGAACCGAAGATGGTGGCACACGATTTTACTTATCCATTGGGACATATCACTACGGCGAGTTTCTGGCATAACCTGCACGAAGACAGCCTGCATTTTACCATTGCCGATACAGGCTGGGGCAAGGCTGTATGGGGAAAACTGTATGGGCAGATGATAGCAGGGGCTAACATTTTCGTCTACGACCACGAGAAGTTTACACCTTCTGATATTCTGAAGAAGATTCACGATTATCACATCACTTCACTTTGTGCACCTCCTACCATTTACCGCTTCCTTATCCGTGAGGACTTGAGCAAATACGACTTGTCTTCATTGGAATATTGTACCACGGCGGGTGAGGCGTTGAACTATTCGGTTTACGAAACCTTCCTGAAGATAACGGGCATCCGTTTGATGGAAGGATTTGGACAGACCGAAACTACCTTGACACTTGCCACTTTCCCGTGGATGGAACCCAAGCCGGGAAGCATGGGCGTGCCTAATCCTCAATATCAGATAGACCTGTTGAAACCTGACGGTCGCTCTGCCGAGGATGGCGAACAAGGACAAATCGTGATACGTACCGACAAAGGCAAACCGTTGGGATTGTTCAAAGAATATTATCGTGCGCCCGAACTGACCCGTGAGGCTTGGCATGATGGAGTATATTACACCGGTGATGTGGCTTGGCGTGACGAAGATGGTTACTATTGGTTTGTAGGACGTGCCGATGATGTCATCAAGAGTTCAGGGTATCGCATCGGTCCGTTCGAAGTGGAAAGTGCCCTGATGACCCATCCTGCAGTGGTAGAGTGTGCCATAACGGGAGTGCCTGATGAAATCCGCGGTCAGGTGGTGAAGGCTACCATTGTATTGGCAAAAGATTATAAGGCAAAAGCCGGTCCTGACTTGATAAAGGAACTTCAGGATCATGTGAAGCGGGTAACCGCTCCTTATAAATACCCGCGTGTGATAGAATTTGTCGAAGAATTGCCTAAGACTATCAGCGGGAAAATCCGCCGCGTGGAAATCCGGGAAAAGGACAATGGATAAATAAAACAAGACCGGGCATCGTTGCTGAAACGCAGGATGCCCGGTCTTGTTATGGAACAAAATACGAAATTTTATTTCTTAATGCGGTTGTAACGGTTCATGAACTTATCAACACGACCTGCAGTGTCTACCAATTTAGACTTGCCGGTATAGAACGGGTGAGAAGTGTTAGAAATTTCCAACTTTACCAACGGATAAGTTTCGCCTTCAAACTCGATTGTGTCTTTTGTCGCACAAGTAGAACGAGACAAGAACATGTCACCGTTTGACATGTCTTTAAATACTACCGGACGGTAGTTTTCTGGATGAATGCCTTTTTTCATTTCAGTATATACTTTATTGTTATTATTATTTGCAAATAGTTTTGGTAACTTTCCACCCTTTTTCAAAGGGTTTCCGTGTAATGGTCTGTTTCGGCTTGCAAAGATACGGCTTTTCTTTGAAATAGAAAAAGTTTTGAATGTTTTTTTCATTTATCCCCCCAAAGCCGCCTGTCCCGGTACGTCTCCAGCATTTGCAACCTTTACATTGCATCCTTGCCCGTTCTTTTAACATCCGCGGCTTTTTTTGATAAAACACTTTAATGCGCGGCGCATTTTTTAGGGAAGATGATGCAGAATTGACGCTTTTATTTTTACATTTGCAGTGGAATTAATTCACTAACAATTATAAATTTTACAACAATGGTTAATTACAAAGAATTGGGCTTGGTAAACACCAAAGACATGTTTGCCAGAGCAATTAAAGGCGGATACGCTATCCCTGCGTTCAACTTTAATAACATGGAGCAATTGCAGGCTATCATCAAAGCTGCAGTAGAAACTAAATCTCCGGTTATCCTGCAGGTTTCTAAAGGCGCACGCAACTACGCGAACCAGACTTTGCTGCGCTACATGGCAGAAGGTGCTGTAGCATACGCCAAAGAATTGGGTTGCGAACATCCGGAAATCGTACTTCACCTCGACCATGGAGATTCATTCGAACTCTGCAAATCTTGCGTAGACCTTGGCTTCTCTTCAGTTATGATTGATGGTTCTCACTTGCCATACGAAGAAAACGTAGCCTTGACTAAGAAAGTCGTTGAATATGCTCACCAATACGATGTAACCGTAGAAGGTGAATTAGGCGTATTGGCTGGTGTAGAAGATGAAGTGTCAGCAGAACACCACACTTATACCAATCCTGAAGAAGTTATCGATTTCGCTACCCGCACAGGTTGCGATTCATTGGCTATTTCTATCGGTACTTCTCACGGTGCTTATAAGTTCAAACCCGAACAATGCCACGTAGATCCGAAGACAGGCCGTCTGGTTCCTCCTCCTTTGGCATTCGACGTATTGGATGCAGTAATGGAAAAACTGCCGGGATTCCCTATCGTATTGCACGGATCGTCTTCAGTTCCTCAGGAATACGTAGATATGATCAACCAATACGGCGGAAAGCTGGAAGCTGCCATCGGTATCCCCGAAGAAGAATTGCGTAAGGCTGCCAAGTCGGCTGTTTGCAAAATCAACATCGACTCAGACTCTCGTTTGGCTATGACAGCTGCTGTACGTAAGGTCTTCGTTGAGAAACCGGCAGAATTCGACCCGCGTAAATATTTAGGTCCGGCTCGTGACGAAATGGAAAAGATGTACAAGCATAAAATCCTTAACGTATTGGGTTCAGACGGCAAGCTGGCTCAATAATGAACGCGACATAAAATAATAAAGACTTTATACACCTATAACTATAAATGCGAAGCTGCTTCTCCGGGGTGGAGAGGCAGCTTCCTTTTTATTATTTTATCCTTATATTCAACGAGGCATAACCGTTACCTTTTCCCCGTTTTGCTCTTTATAGGTAACGCTGCCGTCTTCGTTCATCGTCATCAGTTCGAATGTCTGGCCTTCTGCCACCGCATTCCATGTACGGTTTTCTTCATTATAAACCAAATCCAGCGGGCGGTCTGTTTCACCCATCTTCGTTATGGTATAACCGTCTTCATTGGTACGCACCAGGTATTCACCGTTTTCCCCCTGAATAACCTTATCCGTACCTACATCTGCCAACGGATTAGAGCCCGACCAGAATTCAATGGAATTCAGCACAAGCACATCTGCCAGATAAGCCACCTCATACACCGGAATGATATGGAAAGCGATAAACACAATTTCATTCACCGCTTTATGCCCGATACCCATATTCCAGTCTTTCAATCGATTCCAAGCACTAAATGAACCGATGCAGGAAGAACAAAGCAAACTTCCTCCCAACACCGCACAAAGTGCCGTTAGTTTCATCTTTCTCATAAATTTAAGTTTTAGTCAGTTAATATGCCCTCAAAGTTAGAACTTATTTTGATAAATGAAACAAGAAACCATGAAAAGAAGTATCTTTGTTGCGCTATTTAACGAAAAAGTAAAACTATATAAATAAAAAGACAATGAAAGAACAACTCCAGAAACGCCTGAGCGACTCGAAAGCCGCTCGCTGGACGGCACTCATCATCGTGTCGTTCACCATGATGTGCGGTTATTTCCTGACCGACGTCATGGCTCCCCTTGAAAATCTGTTGACAACAAAAGGGAAAGTAGTCTATTTTACTGACAATACTTCGATGCCTGCCGACACCCTCGTGGCGAAAGTAGCGCTCTTTGCCGAAAGCAATGCCTTGTCTTCGCCCGACCTTACCGTACAGAAACTGGAAGAAGGAGCACGTTACCAATACATCGAGACCGTAGAAGGCAAGCAAGAAACAGTAGAAAAGACCATCAGCACCGTATCTTCAGGGAAAGGCTGGAGCAGCACCGAATACGGATTTTTCTCAGGAGCCTACGGATACATCAACGTGTTTCTGCTCATGCTGTTCTTTGGAGGAATCATCCTCGACAAGATGGGCGTACGGTTTACAGGTGTCATGTCATCCGGACTGATGTTCGCCGGAGCCTTGATTAAATGGTATGCCCTGCAAGCCGATTTCGGCGATGCAATACTGTGGGGCATGAACCTGCAAGTAATTATAGCCGCATTAGGTTTCTCTATTTTCGGCATGGGAGCTGAAATAACAGGCATCACCGTTTCGAAAGTCATCGTGAAATGGTTCGCTGGGAAAGAGCTTGCCCTTGCCATGGGGCTGCAGGTAGCCATGGCACGTATCGGAACAGCACTTGCGCTCGCTGTCAGCCTTCCCGTAGCCCGCATGATGGGTGATGTATCCGGTTCTGTGCTTGTCGGAGCCATAGCCTTGTGTGTCGGCTTTATTTCCTATCTGGTCTATTGCGTCATGGATCGCAAAGAAGATGCAGCCATATCTGCCGCCCGCGCAGAAGCCGGAGAAGCCCCCGAAGAAGGTTTCAAGCTATCCGACTTGAAACTAATCCTCTGCAATAAAGGTTTCTGGCTCATCACGCTGCTCTGCCTGATGTTTTATGCCGGCGTATTCCCTTTCCTGAAATTTGCCACCAAACTGATGATATACAAGTATGAAGTGCCCGAATCGTTCGCCGGACTCATTCCTGCCCTCTTGCCCTTCGGGACGATTCTGCTTACTCCCGTATTCGGAACGCTCTACGACCGAATCGGGCGTGGAGCTACACTGATGATTATCGGTTCGGTAATGCTTACCACTGTCCATGTGCTGTTTGCTCTACCCATTATGAACTATTGGTGGTTCGCCGTTATCGTAATGATTGTGTTAGGCATCGCCTTCTCGTTGGTACCCAGCGCCCTATGGCCTTCGGTTCCTAAGATTATCCCCATGAAACAGCTCGGCTCGGCATACGCCATTGTCTTTTACATCCAAAACATCGGCCTTGCCATGGTGCCCACACTTATCGGTTTTGTCATCGACCGCTTCTCCACACAATACAATGCTGTAGGAGCCATTACCGGATACGACTATACAGCCCCCATGGTTATTTTTGCCATTTTCGGCTTATGCGCAATCGTCATTGCCGGCATATTGAAACAAGAAGACCGCCGCAAACATTACGGGCTGGAAGAATCGAATATCAAGAAGAAATAACAACAAGCGGTATCGCTGAACATAAAAAATCTCCGAAGAGTCATCGTTTATCCTTCGGAGATTTTTAGAAGCTGTTTTGAATTTATCGTGCGATGATTTGGGATGAGTTTTTGAGGCATTTTCGCTTCTGTGATGAGGAAGATAGCGGGCTATCTGACGAAGAACAGGAGCGAAAAGGACCAAAAAATCGCCCAAAGCACACACGAAAACGAATACATCAAGCCAAGAAAAACTTTTTGGAGAAATTCAAAACAGCTTCTTATTGCCATTTTTCAAAAGTACACGTTCATCTCTACGTGCATCACTTCTTCGCCATCGGGCATTTCAGAATCAAATTCAATCTTATTTTCACGTGCCAACCACCCGATAGCCGCATTCAAGTCGCGGTCGGAAAGTTTTGTCTCTTTTTTCAATTCTTCATACTTCCAGGCCCTGCCGCTACTGTCTATCGTCCGCCAGACAATGCCTGCATTTACTCCAATTGTTGTTTTGTCCATAATACAAAAATTTTAGTTGGTTCTAATTCAATTATATACAAAGGTAAGGTTTCTTCATGAAAAGCAATGTTCCTTTCATCAGAATTTTTGGTTAAAAAGCCATTACGTTTCTGTCCGTTAACGTCCTGTTGACTGCAAATACTCACGCTTCTTCACTGCATATTGCGCATACGCTTCCACATACCGGTCGCGGCTTTGCTGGAAAAGAGTCTGCGCCTCCAGCAGGTCGCTCATGGTGCAGGTACCGGCATGATAGTAGTCTGTCTGCAGACGAAGGTTCTCTGCCGACTGCCCGATACTCTCGATAGCTATACGTACTTGCTTATAGGCATCGGTCACGGCATTCCATGAGTTCTGCATGTTAATGACCAGCAGTTCACTGCCGTTGCGCAGGTTGTTTTCCTCGGTACTCACCGCCAGCTTGCTGCGCTTCAGACTATGGCTGCCTTCCCACCAGCCGATCAGAGGCACGCTTACCGTAGCGAAGCCTACCCAATAATTGCGGTCGCGGTCCAGCAGGTTATCATAAACAAATCCGCCGCCTATCGCTACCGTAGGCAATTGCTTGCCAAGCGTCATCTTCCGCTCAATGCGGCTTGCCTTCAGCTTTGCCTGCAACAAGTTGTATTCGGGAGTAAGGGCAAGCGACTCATCGGGATGACGGTAAAGCGCATCAGGCGGTTCGGGTAGCGAGTCTGCCACTACGAAGTCTACATCCACACTGTCACCCGGCGTACCGATGTATTGCGCCAACAGACGGCGCGACAGAGCGAGGCTGTTCTCCACATTGATGCGTGTGCTGCGCGTGTCGTTCTGCCTCAGCTGCACCTGAAGCAGGTCGTTACGGTTGGTCACACCTGCCTGCACGGCGGCATCCACATCCTTCAGGATTTCCGCCAGCTGCGCCTCCACCACGTGCAGCGTGCGGAGCTTCTCCTTCAGCATCGCTACCTGCCAGTAGTATTGCTCGGCAGTAAGCTTTACCTCGTTCTCCGCCTGCCTGCCCAAGAGGCGGTATTTCTCCACGTTCACCTCAGAGAGTTTGTTGCCTTGCACAATCTGACCTCCGGTAAAGAGGGGCATCGAAGCGGTAACGCCACCCACAAGACCATCCTTCATCAATCCCAACGACATACCAGGTCCCATCTCCATACCCAATAAGTGGGTGGAGGACAGGAAACCTCCGCCCGTAGCACTGATGCTGGGGAAATAGTTGGTGAACGCCTCCTTGCGCTCGTGGCGTGCGGAAGCAAGGTCATTGGCGGCATTTTTCATACGGGCATTGTTCAGCAAAGCGCTTTCTATACATTCGTCCAGTGTGTAAACCTGCTGGGCGGCAAGCGGGGCAGCCATGCAGCCCCATACCCAAACCATCAAAAAGCATTTACTTGTATGTTTCATCTTTCAACGTTATTTCTGTTTAATGAATATCCGCATTTTACCCAATTGCCCTGTAGGGGCGTATCGCATACGCCCTGAAAACATCCACGTGGATTAGTTGCGCATTCGGGCGTATGCGATACGCCCCTACAGGAGATGTTTACGGATATTCAATTTCTGTTTTGCATTCTATATATAATATAAGGTGTATCCGACCCCATACATGGGATATCATCAACACCCTAACAAGAGTATCACTGTTGCTCCAAGGAATCCCATTTTTCACGTTTCTTGCTGCTGCCCCGGAAAGTAAGCAGGTACAAGCACGGCAAGACAGTAAGAATGAACAACATCGTGATGAGTGTACCGTAACAAATGACCGTACCCATCGGCATCCATAGACTCGACTTGCCCAGTATCATCGGGATAACACCCATCGAGGCGGCAGCCGACGTGAGGAAGATAGGACGCATACGCCGCAGGGCGGAATGATAGATAGCTTCGCTGGCAGTCATGTGTTCCGTAGCGCGCAACTCCTCGGCATAGTCTATCATGATAATGCCGTTGCGCACAATGATACCCATGAGGCTCACCACGCCCAAAATAGCTGTGATGCTGAAGTCTACGCCCTGAATCCATACGCCAAAGGCAGTACCAAAAGCGCAGAGTGTCATGCTGCCGAAAATAAGCAAGGCAATGCTGATCTTGCGGAAGTGAGTCAGAAGGATGAAAAAGATGATGGCAACTGCCAACATCAGTCCGCCCATGATTTGCGGCATCATCTCACCGGTTTTCTCCATCTCACCGCCGTAGCTGACCGTCACCCCCTCAGACAGTTCGACATCTTTCATCATCTCCTGCACCCTGGCAGTCATTTTCAGGGCATTTTCTCCGACAGCCAAGTCAGCCTGCACGGTAGCGGTGTAGATTCCGTTGCGACGCACTACCTGTCCCTCCTTCCACGTGGGCACCACATCGGCTACCTGCCGCAAAGGCACATCAGCAAGTCCGGCAGCAACAGGTATCAGTTCGTCCTTCACCTCAACAGGCAAGGCACGATCCGCCTTCTCGCTTTTCAGCTTGACGGGAATGTCGTAATCGCCCTCCCATACATTAGCTATCGCCAACCCGTCTCCATAACGCATGGCAAGGGTAGACTCCAGCCCCAGATTGGTCACGCCTAAGCGGGTTGCCTCGTCTTCTTTCAGATTGACGGCAATGGCAGGCAACGGCTCGTTGAAATCGGTCTGCGCAAGGATAAGTCCCGGCATCCGCTTTAGGACTTCGAGCACGGTCTGCGCATCTTGCTTCACCATACTCAAATCTTCACCGCTAAGGCGCACCTCGATGGGATAGACAGCCTCGCTATAGCTTAATTGCCTGAAACGCACGCGGGCACCGGGAAAGTATTCGGTGTACTTCGGTGTGTATTCCGCCAAAAGTGCCTCGGTGTCCTTCACACCGGTAGTGTTTACGATGAACTGTGCATAGTTGGTGCCGGGAATCTGGGGTGCGTATGCCGTCTGGAAACGGGGCGAGGCGCATCCTTTGAAAGAGGCGATACTGACCACACGCGGATCTTGGCTCAAGATGTGTTCCATGCTGTCCGCCACCTGTGCCGTCACATCCACATCCGTGCCTGTAGGGAGGTATATCTCCACGGCAAACTGGTTGCGGTCTGCTACAGGCAGGATACGTTGGGGCAAACCAGCCAACATCACGGCACCCACCACGATAGAAACCACGCCGACAGCCACCGTTATCTTGGGATGAGCGAAGCACTTGCCGAACAGCCAGTTGTAATGTTTCTGCAGGAGGTCGAGGAAGTTGAACGGCTTCTTGCCGTCTTTATTCACCTTTACTCCCATAGGCTTGCGGATAAACCAGAACTGCATGAAAGGCACAAGTAACGTAGCCACGAGCAACGACACGCCCAACACGATGGAAACCGCCCACGGGAAACTCAGCACGAACTCGTTCAGCATACCCGTCAACGTAAACAGAAACGGGAAGAACGTGATGCTGATGGCGAGCGTAGCGGAGAAAATGGACTTGAGGAAGTGCATGGTACTGTAGATGGAAGCATGCCAGCGTGACATCCCTTCGCCCAGCTTCTCCAAGTAGCTGTCGATGATGACAATGGAGTTATCCACAATCATACCCAACGTGACTATCAACGCAGCCAACGTCACGGTATTCAACTCGATACCGAAAACATAAAACAGTCCCAACGATATAAATATGGTAATCGGGATGGTAGATGCAGCCACCAATGCCACACGCAAGGGCAACAGGAGCATCACCACGATGACCACCGCCACGATGGCAATGATGAGTTCGTGCAGGAAGTTCGACACACTGTCGCCCACCACCTTCGGCTGGTCGGTGATGCGGAAGATACTGACATCCGCCGGCAATTCCTGTTGAAACTCGTCCAGCACCTTGTTGATTTCATCGCCCATTGCCACGATGTTCTGCCCCTTCTTCATCTCGACGGAGAGCAGGAGGCACTTACGGCCGTTGTTGGTGATGTAGCTGTCGGGGTCGGGATATTCACGCACCACCCGTGCCACGTCTTTCAGCCGCACGGTGTTGCCCTGCGGATCGGTATAGACTATCTGTTCCTGCACATCGCTCACGGTATTGAGTGAGCGGCTGACGTAGATAGGCTCTACCATGCTGCCGTCCTTCACGCGCCCGCCGCTGGTGGTGAAACCTTTCTGCATCAGACCAAGGGCAAGCGTCTGTTCGTTCAGCCCGTACTTCGAAAGACGGTCGTGGTCAAGATAAACCGATATCTGTTCGTTCTGCATCCCGCTCACCGTCATGCGTCCTACGGAGTTGATGCGGCGCAGGCGGCCTTGCAGCAGGTCCATATAGTCATCCAGTTCGCGATAGGTCTTGTCTTCGCTCTCCATCGTAATCAGCAGGGCGGAAGTATCGCCGAAATCGTCTTGCACCACCAGTGCCAGCACGTTGCCGGGCAGTTGTGCCTTGAACTGCGACACGCCATGCTTGAACTTGTTCCAGAACTCGTCTTTGTTCGTCAGGTCATCGTTCAGCTCCACTTGTATGTAAACAATGCCGTCGCGGCTTTTCGAAAAAGTTTTCTCCTTTTTTACTTCCTTGTAAGTGAAAATGTATTCTTCCAGCGGTTTGGTAACCTGCTCCACCATCTCCTGCGCCGTATTTCCGGGAGCCACAGCTACCACGACTCCCTGCCGCACGGTAAAGTCGGGAAACTCATTCTTACGCATTTCGGGCAAACTGTATACACCGAATGCCACCAGACAGGTCACTACAAGAATAACAATCTGCCGGTAGTGCATCGCCCATTCCACAAAGTTACGTTTCTTCTTTTCCATAAGTCTCTTATATTAAGAAGCTGTTTTGAATTTCTCCAAAAAATTTTTCTTGGCTTGATGTATCCTTTTTCGTGTGTGCTTTGGGCGATTTTTTGGTCCTTTTCGCTCCTGTTCTTCGTCAGATAGCCCGCTATCTTCCTCATCACAGAAGCGAAAATGCCTCAAAAACTCATCCCAAATCATCGCACGATAAATTCAAAACAGCTTCTAAGAATGAAAACAGCATATTCTTCATCCTTTGTTCTTCATTCTTCATTTATAATTGTTCCGTTGCATACCTTCTGCTGGCCTTCCACAATGATGCGGTCGCCGGCATTCAGCCCGGAAGTAACAATGACCCCGTTTCCGGAAAAATCGCCGCAGGCAATCACCCGCTTTTCTGCAACACCTTGATTGTCTATCCATACGAACGAACGGTTCTGTTCATCAAGTTGCACGATACGTGCCGGTATCACCACCTGTGCTCCTGCGTTTCCACCCGCCAGGCTGACTTCTGCTACCATGCCCGGCATCAGAGAACCATCTGTATCCGTCACATCCAGCTTCACTTCGTAAGAGCGCGACATCGGATTGGCAACAATGCCTTTCTCGCTCACCACACTTGCGAACACCTTATCTCCCAGCGCAGGCACTTTGATGACCGCCTGCTGGCGCAAGGCGATGCTGCCTATCTCGGCTTCGGGCACCGCTATCTTCACTTTCAGCTGGCTCACTCCCACCAACTTACCCACTGCCATGCCGGGCACTACGTTCTGCCCTACCTCTACCGACTTATCAGCTATCACACCGCTAAAGGGTGCGTACAGCTTACAGTCCTTCAAGTTCTTCTGCGCCATTTCTTCCATCGAGCGTGCCTGCTGGAGTTTGCTCTGCACCTCTACCCACTGTATCTCGGGCAAACTGCCTTTGTCGTGCAGTTCTTTCATACGCCGATAGGCATCTTCCGCCTGCACCAGCGTGGCTTTTGCCGCATCATAACTGCTCAGCATCGACGTTGGGTCTACCGAAGCCAGAAGCTGCCCCTTCCCTATCCGGTCACCCAACCGGAAATGAACAGCTTCTACCGTTCCCATTACCGAAAAGCTGAGCGGCGTGCCTGCCGTTTCTTCTACCGTACCCGAAAAGCAACGCGTGCCTTCAATCGCCGCCGGAGCGACCTGCATTGTTTTTACCTTAACCACATCTTGCGTCTTCTGCTGTTCTTCCTGACCACATCCTGCAAGCAAGAGTACAGCGGCGCACACCGGCAAAATAACCTTTTTGTCCATAGTTACTGTTTTAAAATTCTGCGCAAAGGAAACAAGTTTAGTCCAAATTACATGGCTTTATTTTCCTTGATAAATGTTCTATTTTCCAACAACACAGCCCAATAAGACAAACAGAACAGTCTTCAAGAGATTGGAATCAGGTCTTTTCAAGAAATAATGACTTATTTTGCCACAGCAAACAAAAGAAAATAAGAACATGGATATCACACAAGGAAATCTGAACACTATAGCGAAAGAACACATCGCTACCTATTGCGACAACCGGCTCGCCCTTATCGATGACTTACATACATTAGGCCAAACCAATGCCGTCAGAGTAGAATTCATCATAGCTGCCCTCTGCATCAAAGGAAGAGCCTCGCTCTACATCAACGGCGAAGCCTATACGATGAACGAATACGACCTGCTCATCTGCCACCCCAACATCATATTGGAAAAAAGTATGGTCAGTGCAGACGTACAGTTCCGCTGCATCTGCATGTCGCCGGAATACATCAGCCAGCTTGCAGTAATTTCGAACAACAGCTGGGATATCCTGAAATTCCTGGAACAGAACCCCATCCTCACGCTAAAACCCGAAGAAGCCGACATGTTTCGCCAGTATTATGACTTGCTCCGTTCGAAACTGACGGGCATTCCGCTACGCCATCAAAAAGAAATCGTCGACTCGCTGATACAGTCATTCCTTTACGAATTTCATGACGCCATGGAACGCTTCGGGAAATTCGCAACGCCTACCTATTCTTCCAGCGAACGGCTGTTCAAAGAATTCCTGCACCTGCTTGTCTCATCGTATCCCAAACCGCGGATGGTAGCGGTTTATGCCGACAAGCTGCACGTCACGCCCAAATACCTCTCTGCCGTATGCAAGGAGATATCCGGAGAAACCGCTTCCGACATCATCAACCAATACGTCATCAAAGACGTACTCTATCTGCTGAAGAAATCGGAAAAAAGCATCAAGGAAATCGTCAACGAGCTGGACTTCCCCAACCTGTCTTTCTTCGGGAAATACGTAAAACGCTATACCGGCTCTTCGCCCAAGCAATACCGGAAACAATTAGCGGAAAAAGAAACGGAATAGAATGCGGAAAAGAAAGAAGACTAACACACTTATAAGCAAACACATTCGCATTCACTTCAGGCACCAATTAAGTTTCACATAAGTTTAGATATACTGAAACTATAGTTTCATCTACTTAAAACTTTAGTTTAGATGTACTGAAACTATAGTTTCAGTACATCTAAACCGGTTAGGAACTATTAAACGTCTTTGCCAACATGCTTATCAAGAAAGAAATGTCACATCAATGAAACACAAATCTAAGATTTATCGTGTACATTTGCGTCCTATTAAAACTTCATTGCATGAAAAGTCCAGACCTAACAGATGAAAGCCTTTTCATTCTAATACAACGCAAGGATTCGGAAGCTTTCACCCTTCTTTATGACAGGTATCACCGAATACTTTACGCACTTGCCCTACAATACATGAAAGAAAGGATGTTTGCCGAAGACATTGTGCAACAAACTTTTCTCGACCTATGGGAATCAGCCCCACGCATTCCCGTACCGGACAACCTACGGAACTACTTTTACACTTCTGCCAAAAATCTCATATTGAAACGGCTCCGAACCAACAATAAAGAAATTGCCTTGGCTTACGAAATGAGGGCTATGCAAAAAACAATGCAAGATACTCCCGAAGAAAGACGGAAAGCAGAACAAAAACTGACGAGCCTATACGCCGCCATCAAACGCTTGCCCGAACAAGAAAGGAAAATCTGTGCGCTTAAAATAGAAGAGGATTTAAGCAATGAACAAATAGCAGAGCAACTTGGCGTATCCGTCAAAACCATACAAAACCATTATACGAACCTGCTGAAATTTTTAAAAAGATATTTGAAGAAAAACATGGCATACCTAATAGCAATAGGAACCATCATATTAATGACAGGAGAAAGAGGATGAAAAAACCGGACGAAGAAACAATCAAAAGAGTATTGGACGATCAAGGAAACGAAGAAGAATCCCGATACGTAATCACATGGTTAGGAAGCGAAGAAGGACAACGCTATCTGGCGGAGCACATCGACCAACAATGGAACAACGGGCAAATCCGTATGCCCAATGGGATTCCATCGACAAGAATGTGGAAACAGATTTCGCAACAAATGTCACATCCCCTCGGCTTCATCCGGTTTAAATGGCAATATGCAGCCATCCTGATACCTATTATTCTAGTAATAGGCTTCATTTCATACCGAAACCTATTTCCTTCCTCCGAGTCCCCAGTAGCCTGGCGCACCCTATCCGTTCCTTACGGAGAAAAGACCAACCTGGTATTCCAGGACGGAACTTCCGTCTTTTTGGGTCCCGGCGCAAGCATCCGATACCCCGTTTCCTTTACTAAGGAGAAACGTGAAGTAGACTTTTCCGGCGAAGCTTACTTTGATGTGGCATCCAATCCGGAATGTCCTTTCATCATCCATATAGGAGATGTAAGCGTCAACGTATTAGGCACTTCTTTTAATGTCATGGCAAACAGGCAAGACGAAAACATCCAAATAAAGCTGGATGAAGGGCGCATCAATCTCTGTACCAATTCCAGCCAAACCACCTTGCATCCGGGAGAGTGTGCCGTTTACAACAAGCGGACCGAAGACCTTTCTGTCCGTACCGGAACAAACACGTGTTATGCCGACTGGAAATCAGACCTTATCCGGTTCAACGATGCCTTACTGCCCGACGTTTTGGAAATAGTAAGCCGAAAATACAATGCACATTTCCAAATAACAGACAGTACGGTATGCCACTATTGTTACACCCTTACGCTGAAAGGAAAAACACTTCGTGAAGTACTTTCGAGCATGGAAAACATCACGCCTCTGCAATTCACCTCCCAAAATGACACCATCCTTGTAAGCAAGAAATAAAATCGTAACGGCATTGTAACGCTTTCGTATGGGATTTTGAAGCCTTTTGCGTCTCTATTGTTCAGAAACATTTATTAAAAGAACATGAAACGTAAAAAAATTTTAGTGATGGCATTGCTTGCGTGCAGCACTTTTGCATTCGGGCAAAAAGTAACTCTTCACCATCAAGACCAACCGTTAAAGGTAATCTTGGAAGACGTGACCAGACAAACCGGATTTTCATTGGCTTACAGTTCGCAATTCGTGAACCTAAACACGACCGCAAACGTCACAGCCGACCAAAAAGAGTTAGATCCGGTATTGGCGCAATTGTTTTCTGGCACAGACATCGGATACCGGATTGAAGGCAAAGAAATCTATCTGTTCAACAAAAAACAACAACCCGCCGGAGTTTCCAAACAAGGCAAGCAACAGGCCCGTACCATCTCAGGTACCGTGAAAGACAAAAACGGAGAAACAATTATCGGTGCCAATGTTTTAATAAAAGGTTCTGCCAATGGAGCGATAACCGACATTGACGGACGTTTCGTTATCAACGGCGTTTCCGGTAACGATGTCTTACAAGTATCATACATCGGCTTCAATACGCAAGAAGTAGCTGTAGGCGGCCAAAACGCATTCGATATCATATTAGAGGAAGACGCCCAGACTCTGAGTGAAGTGGTTGTAATCGGTTACGGAACACAATCGAAAGCCAAAGTGACCGGAGCTATCTCGAAGCTGGAAGGCTCGAAACTGGTAGGCGACCTGGCTGTATCCAGTTTCGACCAGGCACTGGCATCTAAATTGCCCGGTGTCAATATTTCACAAAGCACCGGTGCACCGGGTGCCGGCGTGAGCATCAAAATCCGTGGAACCTCTTCTATCAACTATGGCGGTCATCCCCTGATTGTAGTCGACGGACTTCCACTCTCGAATAGCGTATTTGATGAAACGCTACAAGGACAATCAACCATTTCCGGCTTTCAGAGTTCTTATACGATAAACCCAATGTCTTCTATCAACCCGTCCGACATTGAAAGCATCGATGTCTTGAAGGACGCGGCATCCACTGCCATCTATGGTTCAAGAGGCTCAAATGGGGTCATCATGATAACCACCAAAAAAGGGAAAGCCGGGAAACCGGTTGTAAACTTCAACGCATACGCCGGTGCACAAATGTTGAGCAAAAAAGTAGACGTAATGGATGCATACGAACTTGCCAATTACACAAAACTCTCACGTGATTTGGCTTGGGAAGCCGTAGGCGGAAACGTAAATGACCCGTTAAGCGTGCGCACCGGAGCCAATTATGTATATCCCGACTACATGATTCCGTACATCGAAGGGAAACAAGGATTGACCAATACCGACTGGCAAGACGAAATATACCGCACTGCTGCCCAACAAAACTACGACATTAGTGTAGGCGGTGGCAACGAAGATTTGCGTTATTACATTTCAGGAAACTACATGAACCAACAAGGTATCCTCATCAATTCAGGTATGAAACGTTATGCGGTCCGTGCCAATATTGATGCCAACATTACCAGCAAACTACGTTTCGGACTTCGGATGAATGCCAGCCAGACTGACAATGACTTAGTACAATCGGAAGGAGCATGGGGACGTGAAGGTATTGTTATTACAGCATTGATGTATCATCCGAATCTTCCTGCGTACAATTCAGACGGCTCCATTGCAACCGACTTGATGCTAAATGAAAAAGAAAAAGGTGTAAACATCGCAAACCTCCAAAATCCAATTGCATTGGCTACCATGCAAACAAACAAACTTCGAAACCGTTCCTTTATTGGAAATGCAGATTTGGAATACACCATTATAGACGGATTAAAGATTAAAACCGCTATTGGTATTGAATCTATCGGATTACACCGTAATTTCTATCGTCCCAAAAACTTGTCACACCCCAATGAGTTCGCACCTACAAAAAACTATAATTATGGGCTGGACAGCCGGGCTAGCATTTTCAACTGGATTTCAGAAACCAGTATCACCTATGACCATAATTGGGGATTCCATACACTGAATCTATTAGGTAACTTCTCCGCACAAAAGGAAACCACTTCGTATTCGTTATTGGAAGGACTGAATTTCCCGAACGACAATGTAGAGACCATCAATGCGGCGGCTACAAGTTCCGGTTCTTCTTTCTCACAAGAAGCGGCTATGGCATCCTTCTTAGCACGTGCCATGTATTCGTATGGCAGTAAATATATGCTGTCAGCTTCTTTACGCTACGATGGTTCTTCCCGCTTTGCCGAAAACAGCCGTTGGGGATGGTTCCCGTCTATATCTGCCGGCTGGAATATCGCGCAAGAAAACTTCTATCCGGAAAACGCTGTCGTAAACAGTTTGAAACTACGCGCCAGCTATGGTATCACCGGTAATGCTGAAATACCTTACTACGGTGGTGTAGCCGTATTAGCCCCTCATAATTATTTGTTCAACAACGAAATTTCATTAGGTTTCTCTCCTGAAAATGCTCCAAACAAAGATTTGTCATGGGAAAGCACAGGAACGGTGAATGTCGGTGTCGATGCCAGCTTCTGGGACGGTAAACTGCAAATAAGTTTTGATGCTTACCAATCAACGACTCGCGATTTGTTGTTAAATGTAACAGTTCCAGCCAGCAGCGGTCTGACCAGTGCCTTACAAAATGTAGGTAAAGTACGGAATCAAGGTCTGGAAATGTTAATTTCAACTTATCACGAATTTAATAAAGACTGGAGGCTGGACGCTTCTTTGTCCTTATCCACCAACCGAAACGAAGTATTATCGTTAGGTCCCGGACAAGAACAAATCCTTTATTCCAGCGGATTATCTGACCCCTCGTTTATAGTAAAAGTAGGCGAACCTATCGGCTCTTTCTATGGATATAAAGTATTAGGCATCTTCCAAAGCCAAGAACAATTTGATTCTACCCCTCATTTAGAAAACGCAAACCAAGGCGTAGGCGACTTCATTTACGCTGACACCAACAACGATGGTAAAGTAAACGAAGACGACCGTGTCATTTTAGGAAATGCAAATCCCGACTTTACATGGGGATTAAACGGAACTGTCAGCTGGAAGAATCTTGATTTTGGTTTCGGACTGGAAGGCAAACACGGACAACAAGTGTTCAATGCAACTCACCGCTACTTGGCTGAAGCATGGGGAAATAACCTTTCTGTTTACCTGGATGACAATGCCCCACGTCCTGTTTGGGCATACGGTACCAAAAGCCATACCCGTCCGTCAAGCTGGCATGTGGAAAACGCGTCTTTCGTACGTATCCGCAACTTGACATTAGGTTATACTTTCCATAACCTTGCATTCTTGCAAAAACTGAGAATCTATGTATCAGCTACAAACCCGTTCACCTTTACCGATTATTCGGGATATAATCCTGAAGTATCCAACGGAGGAACAAATGCGATAACCGCAGGTGAAGACTTTGGCAACTATCCGGTATCCAAATCGTTTGTAGGCGGTATCAATGTTACATTTTAAACCCTAAAAAGTATATGAAAAAACTATTCATAACAGTATTCGGCACACTTGCTTTGGCATCGTGCAATAACTTCATAGACTTGGATCCTGTATCCCAGCAAAGCGCAAACACATTTTATAAAGATTCATTAGAAATAGACCAGGCATTGACAGCAGCCTATAATGCCCTGCAGTCGAAAGAACAATACGGAGGTGACGGTTATCCATGTTTTATGGAAGTTCCCTCGGACAATACATGGGACAGAAACACGACCATGGACGGCGGCGCATACGCCTCTTTCGATAATTTTAATGTAGACCCGACCAATGCCCAATTGGAAAGAACCTGGATTGCCTGCTACGACGGCATCCAGCGATGCAACATCGTCATAACCCGTCTGTCCAACAACGACGGGAATATATCGGAAGATTTCAAAAACCGGAAACTGGGAGAAGCCTATTTCCTTCGTGCATTGACATACTTCAACATGGTACGCATGTGGGGAGATATTCCACTGATTACAGAGGAAGTAACCAATGTAAATGACGCATTCAATCATACACGCACTTCGACAGAAGAAATCTATCAACAAATCATTGCTGACCTGCAATTCGCATCAGACAACTTACCCGCCTCCTATGACAACGCCAATATCGGACGCGCCACGAAAGGTGCGTCACAAACCTTGTTGGCTAAAGTTTATTTGACACGGCACGATTGGCAATCTTGCCTCACTTTATTAAACACAGTCATTTCAAGCCAGCAATATCGTTTATTAGATAACTTTGCCGACGTTTTTGCCGTAACCAATAAAAATAATGCCGAATCTATCTTTGAAGTCCAGTTCGACGGAACAGCCGAAGGACAAGGCTATCCAGGACAAGACCCGCTAATCAGCGGTAGCGATGTCAACAACCTGCCTTCGGACAACTTATTGGCTCTATTTGAAGCTAATCAGGACGACCGTTACGCCGCTTCGGTCATTGATATGGGCACACAAGGCTGGCGCCTGTATAAATGGCATGGGACTAAAGGCACCAATAACGGCATGAATTTCAACATCATGGTATTGCGCTATGCCGATGTATTGCTAATGGCTTCTGAAGCAATGAACGAAATCAGCTTTGGCAATCCGGACGCACTGGAATACCTGAACCAAATCCGCCGACGTAGCCATGCCAGCGAATATACTTACACTGAATTGTCTAACCAAGAAGCGTTCCGTGAAGCTATTGCCAAAGAACGCCGGTTAGAACTGGCATTCGAGAATCAGCGTTGGTTCGATTTACTGAGGACCGGAAAAGCCATCGAGGTGATGAAGCATTGTGAAGACGGTTCCATATTCAAGCTAAACATACAAACTCATCAGCTGCTCTTCCCTATACCACAAAATCAAATTGACGCAAGCGGAAACAAACTGACGCAGAATGAAGGTTATTAATAAACTAAAGACATAACAACATGAAATACTTTTTAATTACATTATCCATATGCTTGGGAGTAGCAGAATCCGTTTTCGCCCAAATCAATCCTTCTTTCACCTTATTGCGAGAAAAAGAAAACAAAAATGAATATGTATGGGTCGCCGCCCATCGGGGCGACTGGATTTATGCACCGGAAAACTCCATTCCAGCCTTGGAACATGCCATTTTTTTTGGCGCAGACATGATAGAGACCGACGTACGGCTAACCAAAGACGGTAAAATTATCATGATGCACGATTACTCGGTAGATCGTACTACAGACGGAAAAGGAACAATCGCCGATTTGACTTTTGAAGAAATACAAAAGCTGCATTTACGAAACAATTTCGGTGGAATGACCGACTTAAAAGTACCGACCTTAGAAGAATACATCCAAGTAGCCAAAGATAAAATCTTACTCTACTTAGACAAAGCCGGATACGACTTACCAGGACACGAACAAGGACATTTGGTAAAAGAATTGCTGAAAATATTGAAAACTCACAATGTACTGGAACAATCGGTTTTCGTTTTGGATTGGCCTTATTCAAAAGCCAAAGAAATATTCGGTGACGATTTAAAAAAAGTCATATATGTACCGGTCATTGAAGATAAAATTCCGAATCTCAGCGCATACGTAAATGAATATATCCAAAAATTAAGACCTGTGGCTTTCCAGTTCCGCATGGAGTCCTTAGATTCTGAGACTTACAAACAATTGCCCAAAGTATTAGAATCTGGTTCAAAAGCATTCGTTGCAGCGACTTGGGATGAACATACTGCCAATCACAGTGATTTAGTATCTATCTTCCAGCGTCCAAGCGCAGGTTGGGGATGGCTTTTGGAACAAGGCTTCAGCATTTTAGAAACAAATTACCCCAAAGACTTGATGCAATATCTGCATTCCGAAAATCGGAGAAACATCAAGTAACTTATTATAGTAGAACAAAATTGGTTTGCGAAAAATGGATTGGAACACAGAGACACAAAGGCACAGAGTTTTATTTCTTTGAGAGAACAGAGTTCACGGTGCAAAGTGCTGGCTTTATGATCTTTGCTTTTTCTATATAATTATTTCTCCGTGTCTCTGCGTCTCTGTGTTCGATAAAGAATCACACTGATTTTTCGCAATCCATTTCCGATTAACTATAATTATTTACCAACATAAGAGACTCAGAATACAATTTCATTTTTGAGTCTCTTTATTTTCATTACTTACTTATGAAAAAAGCAATACTTTTTATCATCACCCACCTCCTGTGCTATTCATTAGTAGCCCAAGAACAAATCCAAACCTTAATACAAAAATTAAAAGACCCTGAATCCAAATCCATTTTAGTCATAGCACATCGTGGAGACTGGAGAAATGCACCGGAAAACTCTCTGCAAGCTTTCAAAAATTGCATCGAAATGGGAGTACACATGATTGAAATCGATCTGAAAAAAACAAAAGACGGGCATCTGATTCTTATGCACGATGAAACGATAGATCGAACGACAAACGGTATAGGAAAACCCGAAAACTATACATTAGAAGAAATCCGAAAATTTCATTTAAAAAATGGATTAGGCATTGTTACCCGACACATTATTCCTACGTTTGAAGAAGTATTAAAATTATGTAAAGGTAAAATTCTAATTAATGTTGACAAAGGATATGAATATTTCAAAGAAGTATATGCCTTAACAGAACAAAGCGGAACTACAGAACAAGTGATTATTAAATCAGCATATCCGCTTTCAAAAGTAAAAAAAGAAAACGGAGATGTACTAAAAAAAGTAGTTTATATGCCCATTATCAACCTGGATCAACCCAATGCAGAAAAACTCGTAAACGAATACTTAAAAATATCCCCAATAGCCATAGAGTGCTGTTTCCAATCATTTTCTCCACAAGTCAATTACTTATTACAAAAAATAAGGAATACGCATACAAAAATTTGGATTAATTCATTATGGCCTTCTTTAAACGCCGGTCACGATGACGATTTAGCTGTAGAAAGCAACAAACCCAATGAAGCATGGGGATGGATTATTTCCCAAGGTGCTACACTTATACAAACAGACCGGCCTAAAAACTTATTAGAATATTTATCTAAGAAGCTGTTTTGAATTTATCGTGCGATGATTTGGGATGAGTTTTTGAGGCATTTTCGCTTCTGTGATGAGGAAGATAGCGGGCTATCTGACGAAGAACAGAAGCGGAAAGGACCAAAAAATCGCCCAAAGCACACACGAAAACGAACACATCAAGCCAAGAAAAACTTTTTGGAGAAATTCAAAACAGCTTCTAACAACTTCTCTCAATAATCCATAAAAAAAAGAGCTGCCCTCTCAATATCGAAGACAGCTCTTAAATCTTTAACTACAACAATTATTCAGCACGCAAAGTGAAGCGTTTGAATTCTGTTACCACCAATTCCGGATCTGCAGCTTTCAATACTTCTGCAACCGTCTTTTTCGGGTCCATGATGCTTTCTTGCTTCAGCAAGCAAACTTCTTTCAAGAATTTGCCCAAACGGCCTTTCGCAATATTTTCAATCATAGCCTGAGGCAAGTTGGCAGATTTCTCGGCAGCAACTGTCGCTTTGATTTCTTTTGCTTTGGCTACATCTTCAGCTGTAATCCAACCCTTAGCCATGTTGCTTTCCATGTGCTCTTCGCTGTCTACGTGAGCAGGATTGATACCGGCTTTCTTCAAAGCAGCATCTACCGCTTTCTGCACTTGTTCAGCCTTTGTCTTTTCAACGGCTACGTTGATTTCTTCTTGTTTCACAGCTTCGGGAACGCCGTCTTCATCGATAGCAATCGGGTTCATAGCTGCAATCTGCATGCAGATTTCGTGAGCTACCTGTGCATCGCATACTTTGTTGAAAGCAACGATTGTACAAAGCTGGTTCTTGTTCATGTGATTGTAAACGGCAGTACAAGCACCCGATACGAAATTGTAACCATCCAACTCGGTCTTTTCGCCAGTCACACCACTGCGTTCTACCACTGCATCCGCTACCGTACCATTACCCATCGGCAAAGCTTTCACTTCATCCAAAGTCTGGCATTTGTTTGCAATAGCAGCATCCAGAATAGCCTGAGTCAATGCTACGAAATCAGCATTCTTGGCAACGAAGTCGGTTTCACATTTCAAGGCAATCATTGCAGCATAATCACCGGTAGACTTAGCCAGTACACAACCTTCTGAAGTTTCACGGTCAGAACGTTTTGCAGCTACAGCCTGTCCTTTTTTACGGATAATTTCCATTGCTTTATCGAAATCGCCTTCAGATTCTGTTAAAGCGTTTTTACAGTCCATCATACCAGCTCCTGTCATTTTACGAAGCTTGGTGATATCAGCCATACTTACAGCCATAATATTTTTCTTATTTAAATTAATGAATGAATAATCGTTATAAAGCAAATTGAGAGTTGAGAATAGAGCACCGAGAATCGCTTATACAGTAACCCTCACTCCTCAATCCTCAACTCTCAACTATTTATGTTAAGCTTCTTCGTCTTCCTTTGAGATGAAAGCAGCTGCCTTAGACGCATTGATTGCGTCTTGTTCAGCCTTATCCATACGAGCCTTTGCAGCTTTCTTCTTGCCAGCCTTCGGTGCATTTTCACCGGCAGCTTCCATGTCTACTTTTTCAGCTTTTCTTTCTTCCAAGCCTTCTGCCATAGCGGCGCAGCATGCGTCCAAGATTACTTCTACAGACTTCGTAGCATCATCGTTAGCCGGAATTACGAAATCTACATTGGTAGGATCTGAGTTTGTATCTACGATTGCAAATACAGGAATACCCAAACGGTTTGCTTCACGTACCGCGATATTTTCTTTCATTACGTCAACCACAAACAATGCAGACGGCAGACGAGTCAAGTCCGCGATAGAACCCAGGTTCTTTTCCAATTTAGCACGCTGGCGAGAAATCTGAAGAATTTCTCTCTTCGACAAGTTTGCGTAGGTTCCGTCATTAGTCAATTTATCAATAGTAGCCATTTTCTTCACAGCCTTACGGATTGTCGGGAAGTTAGTTAACATACCGCCCGGCCAACGTTCGATTACATAAGGCATGTTTACAGAAGTAGCTTTTTCGGCTACAATCTGTTTTGCTTGTTTCTTAGTAGCAACAAACAGGACTTTTTTTCCTGATTTTGCAATTTGTTTCAAAGCTTCAGCAGCTTCGTCTACTTTGGCAACGGTCTTGTTCAGGTCGATGATATGGATGCCGTTACGTTCCATAAAGATATAAGGAGCCATTGCAGGGTTCCACTTTCTTTTCAAGTGTCCGAAGTGGCAACCAGCCTCCAATAAAGTATCAAAATTTACTCTTGACATGATTTAATTCTTTTAATCGTTTACTTTCTTTTTTGTTTGTAATGAACCAACTGCCGGGTAGTCTCTCCACAAACCTCTTGCAGGAAGAGTCCAGACAGTTTAGATACTAAACGCCTTTTTAAGTTTTTGAGTTTTTAAGATTTTAAGTTTTGTGAGTTTAAGCTTCCATACAAGCCTTATAAACTAAAGAACTGACAAACTTAAAAACTAAGAACTCAAATTAACGTTTACTGAACTGGAATCTGCGACGTGCTTTCGGACGACCCGGTTTCTTACGTTCAACGGCACGTGAATCACGTGTCATGAAGCCTTCTGCACGAAGCGTCTTCTTGTCTTCAGGATTGATTTTCACCAATGCGCGGGCAATGGCAAGACGCAAAGCCTGAGACTGTCCTGTAAATCCGCCACCATTCAGGTTTACTTTGATATCATATTTTTCAGCCACTTCCAACTTATTCAACGGCTGTTTTACTACATATTGCAGGATAGGTGATGGAAAGTACTGTGCAAGGTCTCTCTTGTTAATAGTAATCTTTCCTGTACCTTCACTAACGAAAACACGAGCTACTGCGCTTTTACGTCTGCCTAATGCATTTACTACTTCCATGCTTTATTATTTAAGTGAATTAATATCGATTACTTTCGGACTCTGAGCCTCGTGCTTGTGCTCAGCGCCTTCATACACATACAGGTTGCCCAACAGCTTAGCGCCCAAACGGTTCTTGGGAAGCATGCCTTTTACGACACGTCTCATCAACTTGTCGTATCCGTTAGGTTTCTGAACCAAACGAGCCGGAGTGATTTCACGCTGACCGCCGGGATAGCCGGTATAGCTCAGGTAAACCTTGTCAGTCCATTTGTTTCCTGTAAATTTCACCTTACTTGCGTTAATGATAATCACATTATCGCCACAATCTACGTGAGGGGTAAAGTTCGGTTTGTACTTACCTCTCAAAAGTTTCGCAACTTTAGCACCGAGACGGCCTACAACCTGATCGGTAGCATCTACTATGACCCATTCTTTGTTCACAGTAGCCTTGTTTGCAGAAATGGTCTTGTAACTTAAAGTATCCACTCTTAAATCTGTTTAAAATGTTAACTACTAAAAAACAATCTTTCCTGCCTTTCTTCTCCGGACAAAAGAATACAAGGCAGCCAGATCTTTTTAAATCATACTAATTGATAATAATCGGCTTGCAAAGGTACGGCTTTTATCCGAACCCACAAAGATTTTAGATATTTTTTTCTTTTAAACAGATGAGCAAGTGCCTGTTGGCAAGCGCTGTCTTTATTGTTCATACGCAGAGGCGCAAAAATGCACACACCTCCACTTGCTTACCTGTTTCAGAAGAAGGACAAACAAGAAAGCGGAGGCATGTGCATAACACAAATCAGCGTTTACACACTTTTGTCAAACACGGCAAAAAGCAGGTTAACGCACAATGTCGGTCGGATAGCTGGACGGCATTTCGATTTTTCTCCAGATTTCGTGCGACCAAACATCGTCACCCACTTCAGGCGTTTTAAACTTCACAAACATCAGCTTGCCGTTTTCAGCCAGTTCAAAATGCATCAAGTTATCTTTACCCTCCAGACTCGGAAGATGAATGTTTTTCTTAACATGCTCAGTATAAGTAGAATCGGAATTCAACGTATAGGTCCCCGACCCGATGACAATAGCGCCCGTAGGCATCATAACCACATTGGTAAACTCACCGCTTTCACCCAAAATCTTCAACGAATTACTTGGCTTCAGTTCTCCCGGGAGAGCCGGCAAAGAAGAACTATAGAAACACATTTGCCATACACCTTTCAATGATTCCGGAGTAGTTGAATTAAACCAGTCTTGAGCATACGAATTCACCACACCCATAAATGAGCACACTACCGCGATAAATAAAGAACGTGCTTTCATGATGTAAAATTTTAGAGTTAAACAAAAATGTTGATGCACAAATATATAGAACTTTTTCCGGAAAACCTCACGTTTGAGGAAATAAATTTAGGGGGAAGGAATGTTAAATATAGTAAAATCAAGAAAGGAGGAAAGACAGGTATGCGTATAAGAGCCTGTTTAAATTTTGCTCAGGTTAATTTTGCGAATTGTTTTCGAGGATGTTTTTCTGATTTTATGAGGAGGATAGCGGGCTATCTGACGAATAAAATCGGGAAAACAGACCGGAAACAAACGCAAAAGAACCTGATAGAATATTACTTTATTGGAAAATTTAAACAGGTTCTAAAACCGATTGATGTTTCACCGCAAAGGGAACAAAGTACAGAAGAAGTTTTTAAAAACCCTGCATGCCTCTGTGCCCTCTGCGGTGAATAAACGATTCGGTTACTTATAATTAGAATTCTGCATTATGCGGAGTACGCGGGAACGGTATGACATCGCGGATGTTCGCCATGCCGGTCACAAACAACAACAAGCGCTCGAAACCCAGCCCGAATCCTGAGTGCGGACAGGTTCCGTATTTGCGTGTATCCAGATACCACCACATGTCTTTCATCGGGATATTCAATTCCTTGATACGGGTGAGCAACTTATCATAATCGGCTTCACGCTCCGAGCCGCCGATAATCTCACCGATTTTCGGGAACAAGACGTCCATCGCACGCACCGTTTTACCGTCCTCGTTCTGCTTCATATAGAACGCCTTGATTTCTTTCGGATAATCGGTCAGGATAACCGGACGCTTGAAATGCTCTTCTACCAAATAACGTTCGTGCTCCGAAGCCAAATCGACGCCCCAATATACCGGGAATTCGAACTTATGTCCGTTTGCCACGGCTTCTTCCAATATCTTAATGCCTTCCGTGTAAGGCAAGCGTACGAAACTTTCTTTCAACACGCCTTGCAAGCGTTCGATCAATTCCTTATCAAAATGGTCGTTCAGGAACTTCACGTCATCATAGCAATTATCCAAAGCCCATTGCACGCAATACTTGATGAACTCTTCCGCCAGGTCCATGTTGTCATTGATGTCATTGAAAGCCACCTCCGGCTCAATCATCCAGAACTCAGCCAAGTGACGCGGAGTGTTCGAATTCTCTGCACGGAACGTAGGGCCAAACGTATAAATCGCGCCCAAAGCCGTTGCAGCCAATTCTCCTTCCAACTGTCCAGATACGGTCAAACTGGCCTGCTTGCCAAAGAAATCATTGTCATAAATGATAGAGCCGTTCTCGTCTTTCTTCAAATCATACAAGTTCATTGTAGTGACCTGAAACATCTGGCCGGCACCTTCGCAATCAGAAGCGGTAATCAACGGCGTATGGAAATAGAAGAAGCCACGCTCGTGGAAGAACTTATGAATGGCAATCGCCATATTATGGCGGATGCGGAACACTGCGCCAAACGTATTGGTACGCGGACGCAGATGCGCAATTTCACGCAAAAATTCCATTGAATGCCCTTTCTTTTGAAGCGGATAGGTATTATCACATACGCCCAACACTTCAATTTCACGAGCCTGTATCTCGGCAGCTTGCCCTGCGCCTACTGATTCTACCAATATTCCGTTGACACTCAGACAAGCTCCGGTAGTAATTTGCTTCAACAACTCTTCATCGAAGTTTGCAAGATCAACAACAATCTGTACATTATTTATTGTAGAACCGTCATTCAAAGCAATAAAACTAACTTGTTTGCTACCTCGGCGGGTACGCACCCACCCTCTTACATTGACCATTGTCCCGAAATCACGGCACTTCAGCAGGTCAACAATTTTTGTTCTACGAATCTTTTCCATTTTTCTATTCTTAATTATTATTCAAAAGCCCCCATACGAAGCATATTCACTTCACGTTCTGTCAAATAACGCCAATCGCCCCGGCGCAATCCTTTCTTCGTCAAACCGGCAAAATAGACACGGTCCAATTTAATGACCCGATAGCCCAACGATTCAAAGATACGGCGGACAATGCGGTTCTTGCCAGAATGGATTTCGATGCCTACCTGCGACTTGTCCGTATCCGAAGCATAACTGATGGCATCGGCATGTATTTCCCCGTCATCCAACGTGATGCCCGAAGCAATCTGGTCCAAATCGGCTTTCGTCACATTCTTGTCGAGGAACACGTGATAGATTTTCTTCTTCAAATATTTGGGATGAGTCAGCTTCGAAGCCAAATCACCGTCATTGGTCAGCAACAAGACACCCGTCGTATTGCGGTCCAGACGCCCTACGGGATAAATACGTTCCGTGCAAGCGTCTTTCACCAAGTCCAAAACGGTCTTGCGCTCTTGCGGATCATCCGAAGTCGTTACGCAATCTTTAGGCTTGTTCAACAAGACATATACTTTCCGTTCAATCTTAACCGGCTGGTCATGAAACTTCACTTCATCACTCCGTTTTACTTTCGTACCCAATTCGGTTACAACCACACCGTTAACCGAAACGACTCCAGCCGTAATAAACTCATCGGCTTCACGGCGTGAGCACAATCCGGCATTTGCCAAGAACTTGTTCAGACGAATCGGTTCGTTCGGGTCAGCCAGCACCTCCTTGTATTCCATCTGTTTCTTCTTGCTGTATTTGGCATTCGGATTGTAATCGGCTGTACGTGGACGCCCCCCTTGCGGACGCCCATAACCGCCCGATTGATTGGAGTTGTACGGGCGTGACGGACGATAGCCGCCTTCACCCTGCGGACCGTTGTTATAGCGCGGACGGTAAGGGCGTTGTTCGCCGTTCTCTTCCTTATTATATCGGGGCGTGTACGAAGAACGTTGCGGGCGGTAGCCGCCTTCGCCTTGCGGACCGTTGTTATAGCGCGGACGGTAAGGACGCTGTTCTCCGTTTTCCTCCTTATTATATCGGGGCGCATACGACGAGCGTTGCGGGCGGTAGCCGCCTTCTTCCCCTTGATTATTATAGCGTGGGCGATAAGGACGCTGCGGACGTTCATCCGAATTGGAATTAAATCTCGGACGGCGTTCATATCCATTTCCCCTGTCACCCCGATTATACTTGTTATACCCTTCTCTGTTGTTATACGATTTGTAACCGTCACGGCCAGACTGGTAGTTTTCACCTTCTTGTCTGTCTTCTTTCTCTGCCATATTCTTTTGCTTTTTATAAATTAATATTATACCCTTCGCGGGCGTTATCTGTTGAGTTTTTGAGTTTTTAAGTTTGTTAGTTTCTAAACTTGCCGTTCTTATCCCTTAAGCCTTTCAACTCAATAACTTAAAAACTCACCCCTCACATTCCCGTATAATTATGCGGTGTAATCTTGCGTAATTCTTGTTTTACTTCTTCACTTACATTCAATGTTTCGATGAAATTCTTGATAGATGCCTCATTGATAGCCTGATTGGTACGGGTCAGGTCTTTCAATGCCTCGTACGGATGCGGATACGCTTCACGGCGCAAAATGGTCTGAATGGCTTCTGCCACTACGCTCCAGCAATTATCCAAATCCTCGTAAATCTTATGCTCGTTCAGCAACAATTTGCCCAGACCTTTCAACGAACTCTGGATTGCAATCACCGTATGCCCGAACGGAACACCGATGTTACGCAGTACCGTAGAGTCGGTCAAGTCACGCTGCAAACGGGAAACGGGCAATTTCGCAGACAGATGCGACAATACGGCATTCGCCATTCCCAAGTTTCCTTCCGCATTCTCAAAGTCAATCGGATTCACCTTATGCGGCATTGCGCTCGAGCCAACTTCTCCCGCCTTAATCTTCTGCTTGAAATACTCCATGGAGATATATTGCCAGAAGTCGCGGTTCATATCAATCATAATCGTGTTGATGCGCTTCATGGCATCGAAAATGGCGCCCAGATTGTCATAGTTCGAAATCTGCGTGGTGTACTCCTCACGTTCCAAGCCTAACTTTTCTGCCACGAACTTATTTCCGAAAGCTTTCCAGTCGTATTCCGGATAAGCGACATGATGTGCATTGTAATTGCCTGTTGCGCCACCGAACTTCGCCGTAACCGGACATGCCTTCAGCACGGCAAGCTGACGTTTCAAACGATAAGCGAACACTTCAATTTCTTTTCCCAAACGCGTAGGAGAAGCCGGTTGCCCGTGTGTCTTGGCCAGCATCGGAATATCCTTCCATTCTTCAGCATACGCTTCCAGTTGGTCTATCAGCCTCTGAAGCTGCGGATAATACACCTCATCCAACGCATCTTTAATCGACAAAGGCACCGAGGTATTGTTGATATCCTGCGAGGTCAAACCGAAGTGGATAAACTCTTTATATGCTTCCAGCCCGCCCAGGCGGTCGAATTGTTCCTTGATAAAATATTCCACGGCTTTCACATCGTGATTGGTCACGCTCTCTATCTCCTTGATACGGGCGGCATCTGCCTCCGAGAAATTACGGTAGATATCCCGCAACGCGTCAAAACGCGCATGATCCATGCCTTCCAGTTGCGGCAAAGGCAATTCACACAACGTAATAAAATATTCTATTTCCACCCGCACCCGATATTTCATCAGTGCATACTCAGAGAAATAAGCAGCCAAAGCACCGGTCTTGTTCCTATACCGCCCGTCTATGGGAGATATAGCGGTGAGTAAATCAAGCTCCATCATGATTCTACTAGTAGTTTTTGATTCTTAATACATAATGATCATTAACGGCGGCAAAGGTACGATTTTTTCCTGAGTAAAACAGACTAATACAGAAAAGTTTAGTATTTATTTCACAATATCTTGCCCGAACGGGAACAACGTATGGAAGAATCGCGTAACTTTGCATCCGCAAAAACAAAAACATAAAATCAGACATTATGGAATTGCCCAAAGACCCGATGATGCTTTTCAGCTTCATCAACACCAAATTACGAGACTTCTATCCTTCGCTTGACGCGCTTTGCAAGGACATGAACGTGAAAAAAGAAGACATCATCAACCCGCTGAAATCCGCCGGATTCGAATACAACCGCGAACTGAACAAGTTCTGGTAAGGCTTATAAGTAGATATTGAGCATATAATGTGCCACTCAGAAACGCAGATTAATGCGGATTAGCGCAGATTAAGAGCAAGATAATTAATAATTTTAATATCCGCATTCCACCCAATTGCCATGTAGGGGCGTATCGCATACGCCCCGAAGACATCCGCATGGGTTAGTTGATGCATTCGGGCGTATGCGATACGCCCCTACATGGGATGTTTGCGGATATTCAAATAAAAGAATCCGCGAAAATCTGCGTTAATCTGCGTTTCTAAACTGACACATCACAACCCATGAACCGTATGCAAGAGCTGGTCGCCCATGCCGATGGTATAGCCATGCGACTCGAATACCACACGGTTGAACGTATCGGCTATGATGAAAACCGGAAGACGGGTGCCAGCCTGAAGCTTCATCTCCTGCCGGATAGCGGCCTCTATGCTTCCGTCAGCATCAATACCGAAAACTACGGTCGAAGGCAAGCCTTCTATCGGAGCCGATTGATATTTCTCGTATGCGGCACGTGAGGGGAAAAGCAACACAATCTTCCGTCCCCATTTCTCCAATTCCGAGGCTTTGGCGGCGATGTCCTTCAAGGCATGGTTGGTAGGCTCATCACCCACGCCTAAAATGCCCACAATGAAATAGCCCCTGCCCGTGGTGAGCAAAACCGAAGTCTCCCCGCCTTCCGGAGTCTGGAACTTGGATTCCGAATTGAAGCTGCCTATCACACTGATCGCCTCCTCACTCTCACGCATCACCAGTCCTGCATCGGTTTCCTTATCCTGCTCCACGCCAAAGAAAGACACTTGCGCCAGCACGCCCCCCTTAGCCAGACGGGTGCCGGACACCAGCATATAATAGCCTGCCGGAACCGGGACCGGTTCTTTGAACAACTTGCTCCAAGGCTCGAAATCGGGATAAACCTGCAAGGCAAACCCTTCTCCATCGAAACGGGACAAGGAGAAATGGCGTGCATACGACGGGTCGCCCAGACGGGGTATCGGCGTATAGTCCAGCTTCAGCGTGCCTTCCGCCACTTGTTCCGAACGTCCGCTTTCGAAATCTACCGCTACATCCTTGCCGTTCTCCTTATATAATACATATCCCGTCACACGGTCTATCCATGCGGGAATGCCGAGCGAACGTGCCACCGCTACAAAGAACGTGTTCCGCGAAGTACGGTCAGCCATACGGCTTTTCCATACCCCTTCGGGAGAAATCACCGTACCCACCGTGCACAAGTCATCCCGGAGCGTCAGGCTATCCTTGCACCATTCCACCAGTTCCAAAGGTTTCTCGCGGAAACGGGCGGCATCCGTTTCGGGTATCTCACGCTGGAAGAACGAACGGTAAGGAGTCAGCATTTCGTATCCGATGCGCGGAGCCAAGACCGTAGCCACATCCGCCAGCGAATCCGTATGATACAGATGGTCGTCCAGCACGCTTGCCTCCGCATCGCGCAAGTCTTTCTCGGCAAGTGTGCCCAGCAAATCCAGCGCACGACTCCGCATCTCCCGTCCTGCCGCCTCTTTCAAGAAAGCCTCTATCTCCGAAGCGTTTCCGCGCGAAGCCACGATATAGGGTGCAACCGCTTCTGCTTCATATCCCGTTTCCGAGGCAAAGGCACGAATCGCGTCCGCACTGGGGAAGGAAGCGATATACGCATGGCGGATGGAGTCTTCCCGGTTGAAACGGATATCGTTCTCAGCGCGTTGCTCCGGCGTGACTTCCGGAAGTGTCGGGTCACCTGCGGGAGGAACGATGTCAAACGAGAAGGAAAGCGTGTCGCCTACCTGATGTTCGAGCCGGAGTTTTACTTCCTTGTCTTTTCCGAAAGACACTTTCTGTATTCCGAACGCACGGCCTTTCACCGCCAGCACCACCATATCTCCCAGTCCGGCGGAAAGGCTTGCCCGTCCGTCCGCACCTGTCTTCTGGGATGAAACCGGATAAAACTCCGCATAGTTATAGATGCCAAAGCGCACGCAAGCATCTCCGACGGGCTTCCCGTCGATATCCGTTACGAGTACTGTTACCGGTGCGTTCTGCGCATAGTTTCCTATCACATTTATTTCGGTATAATTGGCGGTGGTGCGCATCACCTCTTCCGGTCCCTCGTAATAGCCGAACACCTTGGTGTGCATCAGCATGCCGCGGCTTGCCGGCTCGTTGAACCAGCCCAAATTAAGCACCGGCTCAGGCTCGCACGCTCCCAGGAAATACCATTTCCCGTCTACCCAAGCCTCTACCCACGCATGATTGTCGTCGGTATGTGCCCAGCGGGGCGTATAGACCTGCCGTGCCGGAATGCCCACCGAGCGGAGCGCAGCCACAAGGAAAGTAGACTCCTCTCCACAACGCCCGTAAGCCGTCCGCACCGTGGCAAGGGGCGAACTAGTACGCGCGTCCGAAGGCTGGTAATTCGCCTTCTCGTGGCACCAATGGTTTACCTCAAGCACGGCGTCATACATCGCCAATCCCTTCAGGCGGGGCATCAGTTCATCGTGGAATACCATCCGCGAGCGGTCGAGCGCCTCGTTATTCACCCGCACCGGAAGGACAAAGTGGCGGAACACATCATCGGGAATCTTCTTCCCCCACTCCGTCTCTTCGCGCGTGGCAAACGAGCTCCGGATGTTTTCCAGATAAAAGTTGCCCGAATAATCCGTAATATCGCCCACCGGCATATACGCATAAAAGAACATCAGGGCATCCCGTTCTTCAGCTGTCAATCCTTCATCATCGAACACACCGAAGAAATCCCCTTGTGAGAACAAAGCCTTTTTCGCCTGGAAATCAGCCTTCACCTGCTTCTCGAACGGAGATGTACATGCAGACAATAATGCACATAGCATACCGACACAAACTAATTTTCTCATAAGTCTTGCTTTTATATTCCTCATTTCACAAAAACAACCTGTAGGACAGGGGTTGCCTGCTCTTGCTTTACTTGCTCTTCCCAATTCGCCACGCAGTGCGTGACCAATCTTGACCGTCACGCTGGATTTGCAATCCAGCGTAATAACATGTGCGGATTTGCAATCCGCATCATCAGCAAATGGTTCCGGATTGCAAATCCGGCATGACCGAAATGAATTACGAAAAATTACATCCTGTTTTCCTGTAGAGACGCCACAATGTGACGTCTCTGAATACATCCGCAAGATATTCACATACAAAAACAGATAGCATCCCTGCGGTTGGGGAGACGCCACAATGTGACGTCTCTACTACATGCCGTATTCCCCGTCACGCTGGATTTGCAATCCAGCGTAATAACACGTGCGGATTTGCAATCCACATCATCAACAAATGGCTCCGGATTGCAAATCCGGCATGACCGAACAAAGATAAGGAAAAAACGATTCATTCTCAAATTTATTTCCTACCTTTGCGAAAGTTAATCAAATCCGGCTTATGGCAATACATTCAAGTCAAGTACAGACACAGACACAGCAACAAGTACAGACCTTGTCGCCCCAACAGATATTGGCGGTCAAATTACTGGAACTCCCTACGGTAGAACTGGAAGAGCGCGTCCACGCGGAACTTCTGGACAATCCGGCACTGGAAGAAGGCAAGGAGCCTTCAGAAGACGGCCTGCACGGCGACGAGGGGGAAGACTATGCCACCGACCAGGACGGCGAGCCGAATACCGATTACGGGGAGGACCTCTCGCTGGGCGATTACCGTACCGAAGACGACATACCCGATTACAAGCTGCAGGAGAACAACCGCTCGAAAGACGACAAGCCCGAAGACATCCCTTTCTCGGACAACGTCTCTTTCTACGAAACCCTGAAAGAACAGCTTGACATGCAAGCCCTGACACCCGAAGAAAAACAATTGGGCGAATACCTTATCGGCTCGCTCGACGACGACGGGCTCTTGCGGAAAAGCATCGACACCCTTATCGACGAACTCGCCATCTACCAAGGGATAAACGCCACGCCCCAAGAAGCGGAACACGTACTTTCCATCATCCAGGACTTCGACCCGGCGGGCATCGGCGCGAGAAACCTCCAAGAATGCCTCCTGCTGCAAATCAAGCGCAAGGAAGATTCGCCCTTGAAACAAACCGAATACGACATCATCAGCAAGTGCTGTGACGAGTTCACGAAGAAAAACAAGGATAAAATCCTGCAAAAGCTGAACATCACCGAAAAGCAATACAACGATGCCGTAGCAGAACTGGTAAAGCTCAACCCGCGCCCGGGAAGCTCGATGGGAGAAACCATCGGAAAGAACATCCAGCAAATCATCCCCGACTTTATCGTGGAGACCGAAGACGACGGCACCGTCAGCCTGAGCCTCAACAACCACAACGTGCCCGAACTCCGCCTGAGCCGCGAATTCACCGACATGCTGGACGAGCACACGCGCAACAAGACGAACCAAAGCAAGGAATCGAAAGACGCCATGCTTTTCCTGAAACAGAAAGTAGACGCCGCGCAAAACTTCATCAATGCCGTCAAGCAGCGGCAACAGACCCTGATGAGTACCATGCAGGCGATTATCGACCTGCAACGCCCCTTCTTCCAGGAGGGAGACGAGTCGCTGCTGCGCCCGATGATTCTGAAAGACGTGGCGGAACGCGCACGCCTGGACGTGTCGACCGTCTCGCGCGTAAGCAACAGCAAATACGTGCAGACCAACTTCGGCATCTACCCGCTCAAGTTCTTTTTCAGCGACGGATATACCACCGAAAGCGGGGAAGAGCTTTCGGTACGCGAAATCAAACGCATCCTGAAAGAGTGTGTAGACCACGAAGACAAAAACCGTCCGTACACCGACGACGAACTGGCGGTTATCCTGAAAGAGAAAGGCTATCCGCTGGCACGGCGCACCGTATCCAAATACCGCCAACAGCTGAACATCCCCGTGGCACGATTAAGAAGATAAAAAAGACGAATATGGAAGAAACAAACATTCCCAGCCAACTGACGTATCACGAACCGGAGCCGGACAAAGGCAACAGGCCGAAAGACACGCTGTACAGGGCATCGCGCGTCATTTCCGCAGTATTCACCCCTTTCATGCTCCCGTTCGTAGCGTTCGTCTTGCTTTTTACGTTCACTTACCTCCGCATCCTGCCCCTCCGGTACAAGCTGACCGTACTCTGCATCGTGTATTGCTTCACCATCCTGCTGCCCATGCTCGGCATTTACCTGATGCAGAAAATCAACGGATGGACGCTTCACGAACTGGGCAAGCGCGAACGCCGGTTCGTCCCCTACGCGCTCACCATCCTGAGCTATGCCGGATGCGTCCTCACCATGTACCGCTACCACTTACCCCGTTACATGGGAGGCATCATCGTAGCCACCCTGCTCTGCATGGTCATCTGCGCACTTATCAACATCAAGTGGAAAATCAGCACCCATACGGCAAGCAGCGGCATGATGGTAGGCGGATTGCTCTCGTACAGCTTTATCTTCCAGTTCAATCCCACAGGATGGCTCTGCGCCTTCATCCTGCTTGCCGGCATGCTGGGCTCGGCACGCATCATCGTCCGCCAGCACACATTAAACGAAGTGGCCGGCGGATTCTTCGTAGGGCTGTTCTGCGGAGTCATCGGAATCTTGTTTATCTGAATTTGAAAAAGCATTGTATGTCACGCTGGAGTTCATCAAAATGGCACGTGCCATGGGCATGAAAGACGCTTCGAAGCCAGAAGATTTCCTCACCGCCCTTGCCCTGCTTCAGAAAGCCTGCGGTGTAGACAACCTGAAGATGAGCGACTATGCCATCCGGAAAAAAGAATGCTTGACCTTGGCACGCAACGCCCGCGAAACGATGGGCGGACTCTATGCCGCCAATCCGTGCGAAATGACCGACGAAAATTGCGCAGGCATTTTCGAGAGGGCATACAAATAAGTATGTAAATACCAACTTTCACCACAGAAACACGCAGAGTCTGAAGATATTCCTCTGTGAGACTCTGTGTCCTCCGTGGCGAACAAATACAAAACTGTTAAATTAATTCGAACGATACTGTTCCGCGAATATCAGAAGAAGACGAACCAATGTATGCCTTGAACTTTCCAGGTTCTGCTATCCATTTATGTTGCGTTTCGTCAAAGAATTTCAACACATCCGAACCAATGGTGAAAGTCACTTCTTTTTCCTCTCCGGGTTGTAAGGTTATTTTTTGAAAACCCTTTAGCTCTTTTACGGGACGTAATACACTGCATTTTTCATCGCCAATATACAATTGGATGATTTCTTTGCCCATTACTTTCCCCGTATTTTTCACTTTTACTGTAAACTTGATTGTTTCACCTTGCTTCATTTTTTTTGCCGACGCCATGGGCTTGCTATAATCAAAAGCTGTATAGCTTAAACCATGACCGAAAGGAAACATCGGTCTGATTTTTTTTGTATCATACCAGCGATAACCTACCAAGATGTCTTCTCTATAAATTTCATTGATGCTATCTCCCGGGTAACATAAGGCATCGAAGGCGTGAGCAGGACAATCTTCCAATTTTACGGGATAAGAGAATGGCAATTTTCCGCTCGGATTGACCTCTCCACTCAGTACGTCAGCCAACGCTTTGCCGGTGACGGTTCCGAAATACCAGCCTTGAATGACCGAAGGCACTTCGTCCAGCCATGGCATGGCTACAGCGTTCCCGCTCAACAAGACGACTACGATGTTTTTATTGACTTTTGCCAAAGACCGAATCAACTCGTCTTGACCGAAAGGAAGGTTGTACGACAGGCGGTCGCCTCCTTCGCAGTCCTGCTGGTGGTTCTTGTTCAGTCCGCCCACATAAATAATCAAGTCTGCATCGGCAGCTTTGGTTATGGCGTCATTTCTTAACGAATCCATGACGGATTGAGGAATCTCATCCACTCGTCCGAACATGTCACGTCCTGCCATGTATCCTTGTGCATAAATGACATTGCCGAATTTTTCGCGGATGCCTTCCAAAGGAGAGATAAAGTTTTTCGGTTTCAGTTCAGAGGAGCCTCCCCCCGTCATCAAGTTGCGTGTAGCATTATCGCCTACGACTAAAATGCGTTTGTATTTATCTGATTGCAAAGGAAGCAAACCAGCCTGTTCCTTTCTGTTTCCGTTTTTCAGCAACACAGTCCCCTCGGTAGCAATATCATACGCAGTTTGATAATGTTCCTGGGTAGTCATGGAACCGTAAGGCTTGTTCTTGTTCATGGCCGTGCGGAATATTAATCTTAATATACGCGCTACCTTATCGTTGACTACTTCCATGGGGATTTTTCCTTCTTTAATCATCTTCAGGTAGTTCTTGCCTAAGTAATAGTCATCGTAACCGAATGCCGACTCCGATGTAAGCCCGTTGGTATATGACCCCATTTCTAAATCCAGTCCGTACATCGCCGCTTCGTAGGTGTCGTGCGCCGCTCCCCAGTCGGTCACTACACATCCGTCAAACTTCCAGTCCCCTTTCAGGATATCGTTGTTCAGCAATTTGTGGTGAGTGGCATGCGTGCCGCGCACTTTATTGTATGCCCCCATGATGGTCCATGTGCCGCCACGCTCTACCGCAGCCTTGAATGCCGGGAGATAAATTTCATATAAGGCACGGTCGCTGACTTGCACATTAATGTGGTTACGCCATAATTCCTGGTTGTTCAACGCATAATGCTTCACACATGCTGCCACTCCGTTTTTCTGTACCTCTTGGATATAAGGCACACACATTTCGGAGGTAAGATAGGGGTCTTCTCCCATGTACTCGAAATTACGTCCGTTCAAGGGAGTACGGTAAATGTTAACACCCGGCCCTAACAATACGTCTTTTTCACGATAACGGGCTTCTTCACCAATCGCTTTCCCGTATTTACCTGAGAGTTCCGGATTCCACGTTGCCGCCAGACATGTCAATGCAGGGAAAGCGGTGCAACTGTCATTGGTCCATCCCGAATATCCCCAGTCGTTCCAATTGATTTCAGCCCGGACACCATGCGGTCCGTCGGTATACCAAAGTTCCGGAATTCCCAACCGTGGACATCCGGGAGAAGTGAATTTTCCTTGTGCATAACTGAGCCGTGCTTTTTCTTCTATTGTCATTCGATTAAGCGCATCTTGTATTCGCGCTTCTATCGGTTGGCTATCGTCTAAATAGATGGGAGTCGGTTCTGCCGTTTGTCCGTGTACAGTACTAATGGACAATACAGTTCCTATGCATAAATTAAAGATAAATGTTTTCATGGTTTAAAAGGGAATAGAAAAAGTCCGTTGCCTCGATATTAAGGCAACGGACAAGATAAAATTATTCTACAGTAACTAAATCTACATAATATCCATGTCCAACACAAAGGAATCCTCCTTCAGCGGCAATCATGTCTAAAGCTTCTTGGGTAAGCTCAACCTCAGCTATTCCGTCCTCGCTGAATTCGATGACAGCTGTTCCGGGCAAGTCATTCCAAGCCACCGTAGTGGTGCGAATTTGGTGATATTCTGCAGTAGGTTCTACCGAATAATGTATGCGTAAAATACTGCCTGCTCTCATGGATGCGAATGTTTCCGTCGGAATCAGGTTGAATGTCTTGTTGGGGTCTGTATCCGCCAAATCCCAAGACACATAATGATGCCCTTCCCAAAGAACGGTTTCAGATGTAATTGCAAATGTTGTCTCAGAAAGCATTTCGTCATTCACATAGAATAAGACTTCTCCTCCATTGGCATCAGTTCCTGTTAATGTATATTCTCCGGCTGGAAGTTCAGGACATATTACCGCAAGTTCCGTATTGTTTTGGCGTACAAATTCAGACAAGGCTTCTCCATTGATGTTTAATGTAGCTATCTTATCCAGATTCAATCCTGTCATAATCCATTCACTTCCTGCTCCAGTACGTGTAAATCCACTGGTAAGTACCGGTGCATCCGTAACTGTAGTGAGATTGGCTCCATAGCGGTTTCCGGAAGCGTCAATCAGGCTAAGGCGGTATTCTCCGTCAGGAATAGTAGCAGGGACTTCGTATTCAAGATAACTTCCTTCCTCTGATTCACCCAATGTGATATCTGTTATGGTTTGGTCAGCGATGATCACGCCGTTTACTTTTTCAAGGTTTGTCCCATACAGACGAGCAAGCGAACCGGGAGCAACAATACGTTCCAACCCTACCGCTTCGCTCCAAGGGTCATCTTCCAAAGGACTCACAATGATGTTTGCTTCACGGTAAGTTGATTTTCCAGCGGTAGTTGTAGCCGTTATTTTCAGATGGTAAGTACCTGCTTCCAAAGCTAAATCAATGCTATCTCCTTTATGTACTTCAGCACCGTCGATTTCCCATGTTACTTCGGTATAGATGGAAGGAGTCACGGTGACTTTCATTGTAAAGTTTGCATCGCGGCTGATTTGGGAAATAGCCGCTAATTCTCCATCTACCCTATCCGGAAATACCGGGTCAAGAATCATCGGAGAGTCATCCGGACTAATCGTAGAGAACGGATCCTCGTCTTTACATGAGGTGCTTGCCAAGCTCATTGTGGCAATGGCTATCAGCATAAAGTATAGTTTTTTCATATCTTTCTTGATTGAATGTTGTTATACATTAGTTTTCCGAATCCCACCATACGTGGTTGTACCAGCTGTCTGTTCCTCCCATTCGTTGTACAGCTTCGTCATAATTTTCCTTGTTGTAAGAAGATTCCAAAATAGGATAAACGAAGCGTACCGGGATTTCCTGACCGTCTGTCAGATATTGACCGAAGCCATATTCTGCCGGAGACTTTAAGACAGGATATCCTGAACGGCGGATATTTGCCCAACTTTCTGAAGGGTTCAAGAAATGCAAGATCCAAGCTTGAGTATTAATAGACTCTTTACGTTGTTCGTCTGTATAACCGATGGGGTTATTCTCGTAATATTCATTGAATTCTTCATCGGTTATTTCTTCGATGTCATCATAATTATCTGACAAGAAGTCCATTGCGGCTCTTATACCTGCTTTATAATATTCTTCTACCGACATAGATCCTGCATTCCAGCCTTTTAATGTGGCTTCCGCCTTAAGGAACAAAACCTCAGCGTATGTCATGACAATACCGGGATTATCGCTCATTAAGAAAGTGGTCGCAAGCTTCGGCTCTACTTCACGGTCGGCTCTGGTAGGAACGCTCGGGTTAGTTTCTGCCAATTCTTTCAGGATATCACTTTCATATCCGGTTGGCCAAGGTTCCCAAGAAAATGCTCCCGGGTCGTTCGGTTGGAACTCAATGCCTTTTTCCATCATTTCTTCTGTCAAATCGATACGATTATCAGGACTGGATGTGCTCATCAGTCCGTCATAGTAACACCGGGCAATGCGGAATGTACGCGGGTCGTTCGTGTTATATAGTTGATTGAAGAAAGTAGAACAAATGTAAGTAGGGTTGTTGGCAGGGTCGTTTCCATACATCACTTTAGATAGAGCATTTCCTCGATAGTCTGTGTATGATTCGCTTCCGAAGCTGTATGAAACTTCCATGTAATGTATCAATGCGTCATCGTCTGCACTTTCAAACACGCCTCCGTCTGCTTGCAAGGCTGCTTCAAATTCTTGTCGTGCTTTCTCCGGATTTACATTCGAGATTCGCATGGCAAAGCGCAAACGCAAAGAATTGGCGAATTTTTTCCATTTGGCTATGTCTCCATCGTAAATTACATCACTGGTAATTTGGTCTTGTGAAGCATCCAGTTGGTCTACCGCTTCTGCCAGTTCGGTGAAGAAGCTGTTGTAAATGTCTTCCTGCTTATCGTAGCGAGGATTGAAAATGCTTTCCAAATATCCTTTCCCCGCTTCTGAATAAGGGATATCTCCATACAAGTCGGTCATGAGAGACATTGTATATACACGGAAGATTTTCAGAATGGCATTGATATTGGTACGTGTCGGGTCTCCTTCTGTACGGTATTCCGCATCTACCAGATTGGATACGCCTCCTGTATAACCTAATGTCCACATATAGCCCATGGTATTATTGTCTATGGCATGTCGGCCACCATAAAAGGTAGTGTTCCAGCATCCCATGAATTGCTGGGTAAATCCGAACAGATAGCAACGGTAAATGTCTACCATGTCCAATCGTCCGTATGTTTGTAACTCAGCGGTTGTGAGTTGGGCGCAAGGATCAACCGTGGTCGCTTTCGACGGGTCGGTATTCATATCCTCCATATAGCTGTCGCTGCAAGCGGTGAAGCCTAAAGTACATGCAGCCAGCAATGTGATGATTAATGATTTATTGCGTTTCATCATATTATTCTTTTATATAGGTAAATACTCAGGTTTTATCAGAATTTTACATTGACATTGAATCCGTAGCTTCTGCGTGAAGGCAATGAACCGAATTCAAGTCCCATACCTGTACTGTTGTTGTAGTTAGAATCCGGGTCAATGTTGGGAATGTTCTTATACACGATGAACGGGTTACGGGCTACGAATGAAACGGTAATCCGGTCTACCACATCCTTGAGCCATTTTTTAGGCAAGTTGTAGCTTAACGTAATTTCACGACATTTCACGTAAGAGTTATCGTAGATGAACAATGAAGGCGCATTGCGGCAGACACTCATCCAATAGTCTTCCGGATTGATGTAAATATCGTTTTGGCGATAAGTTCCGTCACCATTGTCAATGACTCCCGGAGCAATAAATCCTCCGGTTGGAGTCCAGTCGGGAGAACCTTTGGCGATGCCGGCTGCTTTACGTGCTTCCTCTGATTGATACCAAGCTTCACGCCCTTCCAATGTAGCTGTAGCTTTACCTGATTCGTATGCCGAACGAGCAGACATAGAGTAAAGGTCTGCGCCGACTTTTACGTCAAAGATAGCCGATAGCGACAAGTCTCTCCACGCAAATGAAGTAACCAAACCTCCTGTCCAATCCCATGACGCATTACCCAATACGTGGTTGGTCTTGTCATATTGAGGCAAGCCTGTTGCCGGGTCAATAAGGATATCTCCGTTTTCATTGCGTTTAAAGTCGGGACCGATGATGGAACCGTAGTTTTCTCCGACTTTAGCGGCAACTTGCACATCCAGCCATGAGGCTTTTTCCAATTCGAACATATCCATTCCATCAACCAGTTCTTTTACCTTATTGGTGTTTTTCGAGAAGTTCAAGTTCAAGTCCCAAGAAAAATCTTTGGTTTGGATAACTCGTGTGTTCAATGCTATTTCGATACCTTTGTTTTGAATCTCACCGGCATTGATCAGACGGTAATTATAGCCAGTTGCCCATGAACTTGCCATACCCATAATCTGGTTCTTGCTACTTTGTGAATAATAGGTGAAATCCAATCCGATACGGTTATTCAGGAATTTGGTCTCCAAGCCGATTTCGAATGAATTGGTTCTTGTCGGCTTCAAATTCTTATTAGGAACCGTATTGTTGTTGATATAACCGATGGTGTATCCGGGATAAGTAAACTTTGATTTTGTATACACCAATCCCAATTGGTACGGATTGGTATCACTACCTACTTGTGCCCATGATACACGGACTTTACCGTAAGGAAGGATGTCTTTCCGTTTGAGCAGTTCAGAGAAGATGAAACTTCCGGAGAAAGACGGATAAACATAAGTATTGTTGTTCAATGGCAATGTAGAAGACTGGTCAGCACGTAAAGTCGCATCTAAATAAAGCATGTGCTTCCAACCTACATTGACAGCTCCGTAAACTGAGTTGATTTGCTTACGGTAGGTGTTCTGTTCTACACTGATTTCATTGAAGCTTAACAATGCTACCACATCTCGGATTTGCATGTCTTGTGCAGTAGTGACCGTCGTCAGGTTATCTACTTTGAAGATGTTGCCTCCCAATGTAGCATTAAAGTCGAAGTCTCCCCATGAATTGTTATACAAAGCAAGAAGTTCGACGTTATACATCTTGTTTTCGAATGTACTGTTTTGAAGACGTCCAGCTTCGAATCCCGGTGTAGTAGGAGCCTGAAAGTCTTCAAAAGTAAACCAGTTCATTTCAGCACCTATTGTTCCTTGTATTTTCAAGTGGCTGTTAATATTCCATATTGCTTTTCCATTCAGACGGAACTGGTCCTTTTTCGAATCATTCGAATTTTTGTAGACAGTCCAATACGGATTGACATTGTAGGGGTCCATACCGTTCCAGTTGCTGTATTCTCCGTTCTCGTCCTGATAAGTCTTCAGCCATTCCTGATTGTAGGTGGTAGAAAGTGTCATCAGGTTCTTTCCGATGTTGGCTTTATCATCCCCCATTGCCGGACGGTTGTGCACATCTTCACGCATGTAGTTTACGCTAAAGTCCAAATCCACTTTGGCCAACGTCGTATTGGCACGAAGGTTAAAGGTATTACGGCTCATGTTTGTTTCCGGCACGATGTCGCGGTTTGTCATATTGGTATATGAGAAACGGACACCCGTTTTACCAGAACTGGAACTGATAACGGCAGTATTGGTCGCAGTCAAGCCGGTACGGAAGAATCCTGCCGTATTGTCCGGAATGATTAAATACGGGCGTTCCACCCCGTCGAAATACCTTAGCATATTGCTTCCGTCTGCCTTCGGTCCCCAACTTGTATTGGTATTCGATACGGCATCAATAGCATAAGTGCCGTTACTTCCCATACCATAAGTCTGTTGGATATCATCCCATTTCGAAAGCTGAGTATCTATAGTCAGTGTTCCGTTGTATTCTACACTGAACTTCTCTTTGTCGTTAGCTTTTTTAGTCGTAATCAAGATAACGCCATGGCTCGCCCGGCTTCCATAAAGTGCAGAAGCGGCAGGACCTTTCAATACAGACATACTTTCGATATCATCCGGATTGATGCTGGAGATTCCGTCTCCCAAATCATATCCTCCGTATTGACCGGCACTTCCGTAGTTTGTATTATCCAAAGGTACACCATCAATGACATAAAGGGGCTGGTTGTTTCCGGTCATTTCGGTACTTCCGCGCAAAATGACACGGGTAGAGCCAGACGGACCGCTGGCTGTCTGGCTGACAACAAGTCCCGGAACACGTCCCGCTAATGAGTTGATGACGTTAGTTTCTTTCGCTTTGGTCAACGATTCCCCCTTTACTTCATCCACTCCATATCCCAACGCTTTACGCTCACGCTTGATACCCAAAGCGGTTACAACGACTTCATCCAGCACTTGTTCGTCTTCTTCCATTGTAATCTTCATTTCGCCTTTGGTTACTTTGACTTCTTTTGTCGCATAGCCTATATAGCTGATAACCAAAACAGCGCCCGGCTTTACATTAAGTTCGAAACGTCCATCCATATCGGTAATCGTACCGTTGGTCGTTCCTTTTTCCAAAACTGAAGCTCCGATGATGGTTCCCGCGGCGTCGCTTACTACACCCGTGACTTTTTCTGTCTGCTGGGCTGCTACCGAAAGGTTCGGTTCAGGAGCCGCCTGAATGTGAGGAATCTCTCCTAACAAGCAGAGAGACAATGTCCCACAGATAAGTGTTCTTTTATAACTTATTGCTTTCATAGATTATATGATTTGATTAATAACTTTCATCACTTTTTAAGGTCAAACGAAATTGTTCTCTTACATTCAAAATTGCATCACAAATGTAACGCACATAAAGAAGAGCAGAGGTTGGTTTTTTATCGGAAAAGGTTTGATTTCTGACATTTGTCTTTCCTTTCCTTCTTACAGTCTGACTTATTTATTTGACGATTAGATATTTATGCATAAAAAGTTGAAAATAGTTGTTGGTTAATGCGCTTGAAGTCCAATTGCTTTCATAAGCTCCGAATCCACTTTCCCGTCTTCATTGAAAATGGTATAACCGCCTTTATAGTCCCAATGACACCACGCCATATTCAGTTCATCAAAAACCTCGATAACGTCTTTATACCATCGGTAAGCATCGGCTCTTGGCGCTACACGGTAGATACCGAACTCTCCGCAATATAGGTTCAGTCCCAATTCATCAGCTTTCTTTTTGGCTTGGATTAAATAACCATGCAAGGTGCTCTTGTCCCATTCCTTCAACCAGCGTGCCACCTGCTTCTGCTCTGCTTCGGGCAAAGCCTCATAATCTTCTTTTGTTATCAGATAACCCGGATAATGAACGGGAACCGTGATGTCTTTGAATTCAGTCCAACTCGCTTTGTAATGCGATAAGATGAACGGTTCATAGAAATGGCAACTCAATATAATATTGGGGTCGTTTGCAGGTACTTTGAGATACTGGAACGTACCGACTCCTTGCCATAGGTTGGAGCCTATGACCAGCACCCGTTTTTTTTCCAACGAGCGTATCTGGTCGTATGCCCTTTGGATAAGTTTGTTCCAGTCTTCATGGTCAGGGGCAGTAGGCTCGTTCATGATTTCGTATGCCAGCATGTGGGTGTCATAGCCGTTCAGTTCGGCTGAGAGTTCTTCCCATAACGAGAGGAAATGCGTTTGTGCTTTCGCATCAGTCCATAGCGTATTTGTGCCGCCTTCCATTCCCGCATTAAAGTAATGCGCCCGGATGATGTGCAGGTCTACGACTACACGTAATTTGTGTTTTATCGCCCATTGAATGCCTTTATGCAGGAATTGGAACGATTTTTCGTATTTCTCCCCGCTTTCATTCCATAAAATCATTTCATCAATGGGAATCCTTACATGATCAAATCCCAGTTCGGCAAGTAACTTAAAGTCTTTTTCAGTAATTTGTTTTTCGTCTATGGCAAGGTTATTGTCCGGACGTTGGGATAACCAGTGACTGATGTTGATGCCTCGGTGGATAGAAAAACCTCCGGCTTCAATTCCGAAACTTCCTAAAACGAAGCAAAGGTTCATTAGTAGAAATAAGAATGTCTTTTTCATGATGGTGGATGATGTTAGAATAATGGTTGATTCTATGCATTTATATCTGTGAAAAAACGAAGATATACTGACTTGGTTTATGCAGATATATTCATAAGCAGTTTCAGTATATATGAAACTGCCAATGAAGTATATCTGCATTTTAAAGTAATATATTAAAGAAGTATGAGAGCCTTTTTTCTTGCGCGATGCATTATCTGTTCGGCGTTTCCCACACCTTGGTTTGTGTGCATTGCAGGTCAATCCACTGGTCTCCGCACTTCACTTTGAAGTCGCCTTTTTCCAGCGTCCATTGCCCGTAATAGTTGACGAAAGCCAAGTCGCTTCCTTTCAATTTCATCGTGACGGTCTTGGTTTCACCCGGATTCAGGGAAATCTTCTCGAAGTTGCGCAGGCGGATGTTGTCAGGCGTACTGCTTGCCACCAGGTCTTTCGAGTAGAGCAATACGCTTTCCTTGCCTGCCACGCTTCCCGTGTTGGTCACATCTACGGTGAAGGTCAGCTCGTCATCGGCGGTGAATTGGGCTTTGTCTACTTTCAGGTTGCTATATGTATAGGTAGTATAGCTTAAGCCGAATCCGAAGGGCCATTGGATATCCATAACCGAGTCATAATTGTAGTTCCCGCCCATCTGGCCGATATTCTCGCACGGTTTATAGTCGTAGGTAGCAAGGGCATTGATGTGTCTCGGATAGGTATAGGGCATTTTCGCACTGAAATTGGCATCTCCGGCAAGCAGGTTTGCCAGGGCGTCTCCTCCGTAATTGCCCGGGAGCATCACGTTTATTACGGCTTTAGCCAGCGGTTCGATGTCTTTGATGAGACGCGGACGTCCTTCGTTCAGAATCAGGATGACAGGCTTTCCGGTCTCGGCCAATGCCTTCACCAGGTTTTGCTGGTTCATCGAAAGGTTCAGGTCGGTCAGGTTGCCCGGAGTCTCGCAATACGAGTTTTCGCCGATGCAAGCGATGATGACGTCTGCGTTTTGAGCGGCGGCTACTGACTTGTCAATTTCCGGCGTGTTCTCTTCCCACCAGTTATCGTTCTTGTAGGGAGCGTAAGTCACGCCCGGTTCGTAGAGAATGTTCTCTTTGCCGAACTTGTTGCAAAGGGCTTCGTAGATGGTGTTGTATGCCTGGGCACATTCGTCGGCACGGTGTCCCTGCCAGCTGTATGACCAGCCTCCGTTCAGGCACCGCATGGAGTTGGCGTTCGGGCCAGCCAGAAGAATCTTCTTGCCTTTGGCGAGCGGCAGGATGCCCCCTTCGTTCTTAAGCAGCACTTCCGACTCTTCGGCAGCTTGAAGGGCTACATCGGCAAATGCTTTTGAACCGAATTCCGGATAGTCTCCGGTGCTCCAGTAAGGCTTGTCGAAGAGTCCGAGACGGTATTTCAGGCGCAAGACGCGTGCTACGGCATCATCGATGCGGCTCATGGGCACTTCACCTTCTTCTACCAGTTCTTTCAGGTAATCGCAGAAGCTCACTTCGTAAGGCACCATCGACATGTCAATGCCGGCGTTGATGGCTATCTTGATGGCTTCTTTCTTGGTCGCGGCAATGTGGTCGCGGGTACACAGGTTGTTGATGTCCGCCCAGTCTGTAACCACTAATCCGTCCCAATTCAAGTCTTCTTTCAGCCATTGGGTCAGGTATTCCCTGTTGGCATGGAAGGGCATGCCGTTGTCCACGCCCGAGTTGACCATCACGCTCAACGCCCCCTGGCGGACAGCTGCCAAATAAGGCGCGAAGTGTTTTTCGCGCATGTCGCTTCGCGAGATGGAAGAGGGCGTACGGTCCTTGCCCGAAACCGGAACGCCATAACCCATATAATGTTTCATACAGGCGGCTACGTTATATTTGCCGATGTGGTTCGGGTCTTCGCCTTGGAAGCCGATGACCGACGCTTTACCCATTTCCGCATTCACGTAGCAGTCCTCTCCATAGTTCTCCCACATGCGCGACCAGCGCGGGTCTCTTCCCAAATCTACTACGGGAGCATACGTCCAGGGGATGCATCCCGCTTTGGTTTCGTATGCCGAGATTTCGGCTTCACGCTTTACCAGGTCCCGGTTGAATGTGGCTCCCATGTTGACACCTTGCGGGAACAGGGTTCCATCAAGAGTATAAGTGGTTCCGTGTATCTGGTCTACGCCATAGATGCAGGGGATTCCGATTTCCTTCATCGAAAGTTCCTGAATCTGCCTGATGGCTTCCGCCCATTTCTCTTTCGGCTGGGCAATGCTCAGGGGAACGTTCAGGAGCGAGCCGACCTTGTATTTCCCGATAACGGTATCCAGCTTGGCTTTGTCCAGGGTGAACCCGTCCTTTTGGCTTGCTTCGAAGTCGGTCACTACATCGATGGTGATTTCACACATCTGACCTATCTTTTCCTCGATGGTCATTTTCTTGAGCCAATTTTGGATGTTGGCTTCGATTTCGGGGTCAGAAGGGATGGCAGGCGGAACTTGTTGGGCATTCATGCCTAAAAAGTTACTTGCACACAGCATACCGGTTAAGGCAATTTTCTGTAAATTTTTCATGATATGATTAAGTTTAAAGTGTAAAAGCTCTTTGTCTATCCGCAAAGTTAAGCCGCATTACCTTCAAACAAGGTTGGATTATTATCATATAAGGTTTGAAAATTGACAATAACCCCCCTTAACCTTCTCCTCTCATATCAATATACGTTTGTTTTTGTATTATTCGTACTTACTGGGCGACACGCCATAATGTTTTTTAAAGACCGTACTGAAATATTTGGTATCCATGAAACCGACTCTCTCCGCGACCTCTTGTACGGGGATCTGTTGATGAAGCAATTTAGCGGCTTCGGCCAATCGGATGGTCCGTATAAATTCAATCGGACTTTGTCCGGTCAATGATTTCAGTTTTCCATAATATAAGGTACGGCTCATAGCAAATTCCCGGCATAATTCCGCCACATTGAATTCAGCATTGCTCATGTGTTCCTTTATATATAAAGCTGATTTTTTCAGGAACTCCTGATCCTTTGGAGTAAGTGGAATTTCTTCTGCATTTTTCTCCGAAGTTTCATTTGCCGAAGATTGTGCAAGAATGTTCCGGTACATGGCTTGCCGGTTCAGCAAGATGCTTTTCAGTTTCATTTTCAATACATCTGTATCGAAAGGCTTGATCAAATAATCATCAGCCCCGCTTTCTAACCCTTGTATTATGGCATCCTTTTCCGTGCGTGCGGTCAAGAGAATAACAGGGATGTGTGAAGTCGTGAAATCTGATTTCAGTTTTTTGCATAATTCATCACCTTGCATGCCCGGAAGCATCACATCGGATATAATCATATCGGCACTTTGTTTGTCCAAGTAGGCCAGTGCCGATTCACTATCCGGAAAGCCTATTACATGATACTCTTCCTTGAATACCGTAGTCAGATAAAAGCGTAATTCGTCATTATCATCTATCAAGAGAAGCGTTTTATGCGCTTTATTTTCAGGTTCTGTAGAAAATGTTTCATCCGGACGGCTTATCGCAGGATATTCCTTATCCATATCCGTATCCAACCGTTGGGGCGCAATGTATTTAGCCAAATGCACAAAACCTTTTTTCAGAACCACTCTAAATACCGTTCCCTTGTTTTCGGTACTGACATACGAAATATTCCCTTTGTGCATATGTACCAGCCTTTGGGTAAGCAACAAGCCTAACCCGCTTCCGGTTTCTTTTGAATTGATAGCATTGGAAGCACGGTAGAAATTAGAGAACAAATGCTTTTGCGCTTTTTGTGGAATTCCGATGCCCGTATCTTCAACTTCTATTTGCACATTCTTTTCCGATTCAGTCAGGCGTATCTTTACGCTTCCTCCTTCAGGGGTATATTTTACGGCATTGGATAACAGATTATCAAGTATTTTATTCATCTTTTCTTTGTCATACCACAAATATACCGGCACCTCTTTTGTTTCCAAAGAAAATGAAAGTCCTTTCTTTTCACATAAAGGCTGGAATTCGAGGTATTTGGTATGCAAGTAATCAGTCAAGTCGTATTTCATGACATGCAGGCTCTTGCTATTATCGAATTTCTGGAAATCAAGCAACTGATTGATAAGCCTGAACAAACGGTCGGTATTGCGTATGGCAATATTCAAGAAATTGTTTCCTTGCTCAGACAGCCCTTTCTCCCGTTTCAACTCCGATAAAGGAGCCATAATTAACGTAATCGGCGTGCGTATATCATGTGCCGTATTGACAAAGAAATCGATTTTCTCGGCAAAGTGTTTCCGGGCAATCCGGTTTGCAAAATATCTCCATGTAAACCATACAAAACCTAACATGAGCAAGCCATATACAAACCAGGCATACGGTGTATTCCAATAAGGCTGGGCGATGCGGATGTGAAGAGAGCGCGTATCTAATACATTGCCCGTATTCTGGCTGATGCCTTTCACGGTAAAGTTGTAATCACCGGGCGGAATATTGGTATAACGGATTTGTTGCACCCTGTCCGGCAGGCTCCAAACTTCGTCCATTCCTTCCATCTTATAGGAGTACAGGATGTCTTCCTGATTAGCGAAATTCACCGAGGCGAAGGATATGACGAAAGCGTTTTCATCGTAAGCCAAATCCAGTACCTTTCCGGTATTCAGCATTGCAGTATATTGCCTTGCCCGTTCAGGAGACTGATGCCGGGCGTTCTTTATCATTTCGAACGAAGCAAAATACAAAGGAGCCGCGTAAGGCTTGTTTTCAATGTCGGATGCACGGAAGAGAAAAGCCCCGCCTGCACTTCCATGCGCAAAAATCCCATTGTTCAGCTTGGAGAATGAAAACCGGCTGATATCCTTTATGTCTGGGTCGAAAAGACCGATTCGGAAGATTTTAGCGTTTTCCTTACCTCCGTCCACAATGTAAGCCAAACCTTTGCTGGTAGCAATCCATAGCCTTCCTTTCTCGTCCAGTAAGGTTCCATGAACTTCGTTGGAAGGAAGTCCGTCGCGCGTGGAATAATTGATGGCTTTTTGCGTCTTGAGGTCAAACAAGTTCAGCCCTCCTCCATTCGTGCTTAGCCACACTCTTCCACCGGGGGCGAATGTCATGCTTTGAACGAATACATTGCTATTGACTCCGGCATCGGTCAGGTCATAGAAGAAATGCGAAACCTTTCCCGTGCTTTTCTCCACCAGATAAAAGCCGGTATGGGTAGCAGCGGCTATGGTATCCGCATTGACCACTTCCAACGAGTTAAGCAGCTCGATTTCATCGTAATAAACACAAGCCCCCGTTTGAGGATTATAGCGCATCAAGGCTCCGTAGATGCCTCCCAGCCATAATTCACCATCCGGATCACAAACTATGGAATAGATGTAATCGGTGGAAAGCACCTGATTTTTCTTTTGTGAATACCATTGATACCCTTCGTCTTGTATATTGATGCGATAAAGCCCACACCCGTATCCTCCAGCCCAGATATGCCCTTTCTTATCATTACAAAGGGTCAGGAATATTTGCCCTTCGAAGAAACGGTGCCATTTCCCCGTTCTCTTTTTAAGGACGCTTATACCGCTATTGGTCGCAAACCAAAGGTTTCCTTCTTCGTCCTCCAATATCCGGTTCACATTATTGTTGCATAAGGAATTCGGATTATTTTCGACATGGCAGACATGCTGATAAGGGAATCTTTTCGGGACGAAATAATGAACGCCCGAGCCATAAGTCCCAATCCACAGATTGCCCGCACGGTCATTATAGATGCAATAAACTCCGTTGTCTTCCAACAAGCCACGGGGTTGCTCCGAATACAATACATGCCGCACTTCCCTCCCGTTCCGGTTCACTTGGTAGACGCCTTTCCCGTCGAAGCCGACCAGCAGGGTGGAGTCCGCATATTCGATAATCGACCGGCACGGATAGTGCGGAAGGGAGGCTATGGCTTGAGTGTGCCGTAAAACTGAGCGGTTCAAATCGTACACGTATATGCCTGCATCGAACGTGCCTATCAAAAGCAATGCCCTTTGTTGCCCAATCGATAAGTCTTGTCGGTCTAAATAAAGGGTCAAAACGTGAGGTCCGGCGAACAGGAGTTGTTTCTCTTTGGTAGAAAGGTCGTATTTGTACACGCCCTTAATGGTGGCCGCATAGATGTTTCCTTTGTATTCCAAAGCCGAGTTGGTTTGGATGCCTTCTAAGATAGTCTCGATTCCTTCTTTAGCGTTATACCTGTATAACGCGAGCGATTCTGATATCCAGAATGTCCCTTGCCCGTCTATGTACACGTGGTTGATAAAAAGGTATTTGCCGGATAATTTCGCTAAGTCGGCTTGTAATTCGAAACAATCGAAAAGTGTATTGTACTGATAGATTTTCCCCGATGAAGCACATGCCCAAATGTTCCCTTTCGCATCTTGTAAAATATAAAATTGCAACCGTCCTTCGGCTATGATGTCGTTTTCGTATAAAGAATATTGCTTTACCGTTTTCCCGTTGAAACGGTCTACACCCGCCCGAGTGCCTATCCAGATAAATCCGTTTTCATCTTCCAAAATTGAAGTGACCTGACTGTTTCCCAAGCCTTCGCCAACACTCAAGAAATGACATGAATACAATTGTTGAAACTCATCCCTTTGCCCGATATCTCCATAGGCGGAATGCGGGAAGAAGATACAGTATATCAACGCGACAAGCAGTATAGGACTTTTTCTCATAACAAAGGTTTATGTAATACCTGTGTAAAACTTTGCAAAGATAAGAAAAAAATCCAAATTATTCAATAGGATATGCAAGATTGTATAAGCCCGGTTCCGTGACGCATATAGTTGCGTGCCGCATTGCATATAGCCGCATCCAGCCTTTCATCTATTTGAAAAGCCCGCTGCAGCTATACGCTCCGGACTATACCGCCGGAAGGCTGTTCCCGTTTATCTTGCGGTACAAGTCCAGGGCATAGACATCGGTCATGCCGGAGATATAGTCCAGCACCGCCTGTATCTTGCCGTAAAGCGTAGGGGCCTGCATATCGTATTGGTGCGACACACGGTTTATCAGGAGCTGGGAATAGGCTTTATGCGGATAGCGGACGGCTTCTATCATCAGGTCGACCAGAGTGGTTATGACCTGATAACCAGCCAGCTCGATGTCGAGCACATCCTTGGCGCAATAGATTTTAGCGAATGCCGTATCCGAGCATTTCCGGTAAGCGTCCCTGACGGGCTGGGCTATCTGCTTGATGAGCGGGCCTTGGAAGGTGCCCGAAAGGATTTCCTCTTCGTGCTCTACAAACGTTTCCACACAGGCCTTGGTGAGCACACCGATGGCGGAAGAGCGCAGGTAGGCTATCTGCTCGTTGGTGTCGGTCACCAGCCGGCAAATCTTACGGATGCGCTCCAGGCGTTCTTCGGGGAAGAAACAAGCGTAGAGTTCTTTCGTTTCTTGCGAGGTCAGGATTTTCAGCTTATGCGCGTCTTCGATGTCCATCATCTGGTAACAGATATCATCGGCGGCTTCTACCAGATAGACCAACGGGTGGCGCGCATAGCGCACCGGCTCTCCTTCCCCGCTCAAGCGGATAATGCCCAGCTCCCGGGCTATCCGTTCGTAATCGTCCTGCTCGCTCAGGAAGAAGCCGAACTTCTGCTTGCCTCCCGCCAGTTGGGACGAGAAAGGGTATTTCACGATGGATGCCAGCGTGGAGTAGGTCAGCACGAATCCGCCCGGACGCCTTCCCCTGAACTGGTGTGTCAGAAGCCGGAAGGCGTTGGCATTGCCTTCGAAGTGGGTCAGGTCTTCCCATTCGGCAGGGCTTAGCAGGGATTTTAATGCCTGCCCTTTGCCTTCCGAGAAATAGGTGCCGATTGCCTTTTCGCCCGAATGCCCGAAAGGAGGGTTCCCCATGTCGTGCGCCAGGCAGGCGGCAGATACAATGGCTCCGATTTCGGACAGGTGAGAGCCAGCAAGCCTGGGATGCTTCTGCAGGAGCAGGCGTGCGGCATCATTCCCCAAAGAGCGTCCCACGCACGACACTTCCAGGCTATGCGTCAGACGGTTGTGCACGAATATGCTTCCGGGAAGCGGAAACACCTGCGTCTTGTTCTGGAGGCGGCGGAACGGAGAAGAGAAAATCAGGCGGTCGTAATCGCGCTGGAATTCCGTCCGGTCTTCTTTCCGCACTTCGTGCAAGGCTTCCAGCCCGAAGCGCTTATTTGATATCAATTGGTTCCAGTTCATCATATTTTCTTGTTCTCAGATAAAAAAACAGACATGCAAATGTATAAAAGTTTCGATAAAAAATGGTAAACGCATGCATAAATCCTACGAAATATGTATTTTCGCAGATGAATTTATAGTAAAACAAAATTGGTTTGCGAAGATACGGCATGTAGTAGAGACGTCACATTGTGGCGTCTCCCCCGACCGAAAGGATACTATATGCTTTTGTATGTAAATATATTGCAGATGTATTCAGAGACGCCACAATGTGACGTCTCTACTAAAAACTTAAAAACTTACAATGAAGATACAGATTATCAATAAGTCGAAGCACGCGCTTCCGGGCTATGCCACTTCTTTTTCGGCAGGGATGGATTTGCGTGCCAACCTGGACGAGCCTATCGTGTTGAAACCCCTGCAACGCCGTCTGGTACCTACGGGGCTGTATATCGCTTTGCCCGAAGGATACGAGGCGCAGATACGTCCGCGCAGCGGATTGGCGCTGAAGAAAGGGATTACCCTGCTGAACACTCCGGGCACGATTGATGCCGACTATCGGGGAGAAATCGGGGTCATCCTGGTCAACCTCTCTACCGAAGACTTTACGGTAGAAGATGGAGAGCGCATCGCCCAAATGGTGATAGCACGCTATGAGCAGGCCGAGTGGCAAGAAGTGGAAGTATTGGACGAAACCGAACGCGGTGAAGGCGGCTTCGGGCATACGGGAACGAAATGAATGAAGAATCGCGCCGCATAGGATTCTTCCTCCTTAATTAAGTAAGTATGCAAAATGAAATGATATTATCAGAAACACAGATTTTCGCAGATTAGCG
>ERZ779889.306-NODE-306-length-65721-cov-18.154540_pt1 | contig 65721 bp, 57 predicted proteins | sample MGYA00511030_ERZ779889 | MGnify/ENA primary metagenome ERZ779889 (study PRJEB29588, sample SAMEA2160616) | human gut metagenome | biome: human gut; feature: human-associated habitat; material: faeces | place: Denmark | collected 2008/2010 ... | reverse complement strand
GCCTTGGCTTCCTGGTAAATTGTGGGTTCTTTCATAGTGATAACGGTTAATTTTCCGCAAAGATAATACGGGAACGGGCGGAGACCATTGTGATAATGTCGCTTTTTTCAAATCGGGTCGAAAAAATTGGGGACAGGAGAACAGCAGGACAGGAGGTGAGAGAACAGAAGAGGGAGTTATGGGGGAACAGGTGAATGAATTGGTAATTAATAATGTATGAGCATTTTGGCGGTTGGGGAGGGGGAGTAGGATGCAATCAATACATCCCGACGCCCACCGGGTAAAATCCATTTTCCTTTTGCGGAAATGAATACTCGGCGGGCGTCGGGATTGGGGGTATGTTGTTTACCAACAGGCTATTTTTCGGACGGCTTTCAAGAACTTGTAACGGGACTGTTGCTCGTCCGTGGGTGCATGGAGCCTGAGGGAGCAGGGAAATCAGAAGAGGTATGCGGCGGTGATGGTCCAGTAGCGGTTTTTGCCGTCGATGTGAGCAGCGTCGGTGTCGGCGAGTCCTTTCACTGCCTTGGTCATGCCGAATCCGTAGCTTGCGTGGAGCTGTATTTTGTTGACGAACTGCAGTCCGAAACCAACATTCCAGGCCCAGTCGCATGAGCGGTTTTCGTAGCCGTCTTTTTTCTTACCGCTGGTAAGGAAGGCAACGGAGGGACCTGTGGTGACGAAAGGCGTTACGATTTTGCTGATGACGGGGACACCGATTTTCCACTTGAGGTTGAGGGGGATTTCGAAATAGTCGCGTTTGTCTTTGGTAATCTCGTTGTCTTCCATAAAGCGGGCATTGCGGCGGACGTACATGGCTGACAGGTCGGCGCCGAGACCAATTACGGGTACAGTGAACTCGAGCATGGCACCCCCGGTGAAGCCGGTCTGATTGTCGGAGTCGAAGGTGGATTCGTTGAAGTGGAGGGAGCTGACATTGAGACCGGCCTTAAGACCGAAACGGAGTTGGGCGCTTGCGGTTGATGCCATGACAGAACCAATCATCATAACGACGGTGAGGAGAACAATTCTGATAGATTTCATAGAGTAATAAATAGTTAAGTGGATAAGTAACTCTTAGAGGTTGTTTAATAACAAATGTGAAGCCGGAGTGGATGGTTTTTTGAGCTAACCTGTTCATAATCTGAAGGAGCAGTGCTGTAGCACTGTGACTGAAGATTAGGGACAGGGGAGCCAAAAAGGCATCCATGCGACTTAATGTAACATATTTTTTCTTTTTTATACATTTAAAATTCGGTTTTGCGGTTGCTTAAAATGCTTTTTCGCATCCATTCTCCCGGGCGTCTTTCGTGCTGAATTTCAGTCATAATGCTACAGCATTACTCCTTCAATTCATCCCGAAATCCACCTCGGGAGAATGGACTCCGGCTTTCACATTTGTTTTTAAACAACCTCTTAAATAGATATTCAAATTAAAGCAATAATATTTTCAGCTGATGTCCGAGTAGTATGTTGCTTATCATAGCTTGCCATTACGGTGTTTCTGATATGCATTTAATCTGAACATTTACTTAAAATAAATTTTTTCGAGTGCAAAAATAGCGAACAAGTTTGAAATTTTATTACTTTTGACCATAAAAATGGCATAATCCGGCGTAATTATTCCGGAAAAGCCAATTCAAACCCTTTACTATTAAAATAATGACAGCATTCAATCAACTTCTTATATGTGCCTGCGGACTCGGACTGGCCTCACTTGCCGGTTCGGCGGCAGGTATGGTTTTCCGACGTATTCCGCATAAGTGGAACGATATATTTCTGGGGTTCTGCGCGGGAATGATGCTGACGGCGTCGCTGGTGTGCCTTATAGTTCCGGCCGTTGAATCGGCGGGACGCGAGGGGTGGTGGCAACCGATAGCGGGTGTGGCCTTAGGTGTGGCACTCGTGGCTGTACTGGACAAGATCACACCGCATCTTCATCATATAGCCGGTATCGACGAGACGGTTCACGAGGAGGTTCATTCCAAATCTGTAAAGTCGATAAACAGGGTACTGCTTTTCGTTATGGCGATTGCCATCCATAAGTTTCCGGAAGGTCTGGCCACGGGTGTGGTTTTCGAGGGTGATAATCTGACGAATGCCTATACGGTGGCTATAACGATTGCGATTCAGAACATACCCGAGGGGATGGTTGTGGTTACTCCTCTGATAATGATCGGCATAGGATTCCGGAAGGTTGTCGGAGTCTCGCTGGCTGTAGCGGCGCTTGAAATTGCAGGCGTTATGGCAGGTTATTTTCTCGGCGACATTTCGGCTTCGCTTCTGCCGGGACTGACCGCGCTCGCGGGGGGTGCGATGCTCTACGTGATAAGCGACGAGATGATTCCCGAGACTCATAGCCACGGATTTGAGAAGCATGCCACGTATGCTCTCGTGGCCGGAGTGATGTGCATGCTGTATATTCAGATGTTTGTATAACGCTAAAAAAGGCGGTCTCTGGGAAACAGAGACCGCCGTGGTCAAATTGTGGAAATGTCAAATTTTGTGGTTAAATGGGGAAGTTTAAGCTTCGGCGGGAGTAACGTTGATGAATTTACGTCCTTCCTTGCCTTCGGTGAAGACAACGACGCCGTCGATGAGAGCGAAGAGGGTGTGATCCTTACCCATGCCGACGTTGTTGCCGGGATGGTGGACGGTGCCACGCTGACGCTTGATAATGTTGCCAGCCTTGCAGTGCTGACCACCGAAAATCTTAACGCCGAGACGTTTGCTTTCTGACTCGCGGCCGTTCTTAGAACTACCTACACCTTTTTTATGTGCCATTTTTCGTTACGATTTTAGGGGGTTAAGCAACAACTTCTTTAATTAACACTTTGGTGAAATACTGACGGTGGCCGTTTTTGCGACGATAGCCTTTGCGGCGTTTCTTCTTGAAAACGATCACTTTGTCGCCCTTAACGAGGGGAGTCAGGACCTCACATACAACTTTTGCGCCTTCAACTGTGGGAGCGCCAACCTTTACTGCATCGTCGGACTGAGCGAGGAGAACGCGGTCGAATTCAACCTTGTCGCCTTCTTTGGTAGCATCGCCGAGATAGTGTACATACAAGAACTTTTCAGGCTCTGCCTTGAACTGCTGTCCTTGAATTTCTACGATAGCGTACATCTGTTAAATATTTGGTTTACAGGTTATTCCGTCGGGCGGGAGGCATAATGCCGCCGCTTTTCTGAGCCCGGTTGGGTTAAATCGACCGCAAAGTTAGTGAAAATCATTTGATTATGCAAGTGTTTTATTCAAGCGTTTTTCACTATTTTTGCATGAGGATTACATCAGGGGCGCGACGAAGGCGGCAACGTCGGTGTCGCCGAAAAAGTCAGCGATTGTAAGCCAGACGAGGAGGAGCACTATAAGTACGATGACTCCGACAAGAAGCCAGGTGTTGACGCGGGATTTTTTATCTTTGCTCATAACGGTGGTGGTTTTGTGATGATACATTAATAACGCCTGCGGGCATAATTTGTTCTCGACAATGACTCTCAATGATATAATGACCGAATCGGTATCGGCGCTCACGCCGCGCTACGGGCAGCGCGAGGCGCAGTGGATAGTGCGCGTGATCATGGAGCAGGTGAAGGGGTACTCTCAGGTCGATATTCTCATGAGGCGCGACGAGGAGCTGAGCCAGTTTGCGTGCGGCAGGATACGCGGAGCGGTGAGCCGGGTGGCCGGCGGAGAGCCGGTGCAGTACGTTTTCGGCAACACCTACTGGCACGGCATGACGCTGAAAGTGACTCACGACGTGCTGATTCCGCGGCCGGAAACGGCCGAACTGACCGACCTTATAATCTCCGACGCACGCGGGCGCCGCGATCTGAGGGTGCTCGACCTGTGTACCGGCAGCGGCTGCATTGCAATCGCGCTGGCGCGGTGGCTCGATTTTCCGAAAGTAACGGCAGCCGACATTTCGCTGCCGGCGCTGAAGGTGGCGATGGAAAATGCCGCCGACCTCGGCGCCGACATAACGTTTCTGCATGAGGACGTGCTGACCCTGGCACCTCCGGAGGAGCCCGAATACGACATAATAGTGTCGAATCCGCCCTATATCATGGAGAAGGAAAAGGGGGCGATGGATGCCAACGTGGTCGACCATGAGCCGGAACGGGCGCTTTTCGTGCCCGACAGTGATCCCATCCGGTTCTACCGTGCCATAGCGGCGTATGCCGGGGCCGCTCTCGTAGAGGGCGGACGGCTGTATTTCGAACTCAATCCGCTGACGGCCGACGGACTTAAACACGATATGGAGGTGTCGCGCCGCTGGGATGATGTAACCGTGCTGCCCGACATGCAGGGCCGCAAAAGATTTCTTTCCTCAACACTTCGCGAAAAATGAAAAATTCAAAACCTACAGCAATTACCCCTGAAAAAGCCCTGCAGCGGCTGCAGACGCTCTGCGCGAAATCGGAGCAATGCTGCGCCGACCTCAGGGTAAAACTCGTAAAGTGGAAAATATCGCAGTCTGATTCGGAGATGATACTCAGCGAGCTTATTGAGGCCCGGTTCGTAGACGACGAGCGGTTTGCGCATGCGTATTGCTACGACAAGTTCACGTTCAGCGGCTGGGGGCGACGAAAGATTGCCATCGGACTGCAAGCAAAGCGAATAGACAGGGCTGTGGCTCAGGAGGCGCTCGCAGACATAGATCCGCGGGAATACGCCGCTATGGCGCGCCGGCTGATAAAGGCGAGAGCCGAAAGCATCGGCGATGCGGCTGCCACGCGCGAAGGGCGCACGAAGTTGCTGAATTTCGGCGTGAGCCGGGGGTTTGAGCCGGATCTCATAGTGAAGATAATCCGCAAGCTCGGTCGCGGCGATGATGAGTGTGAGTAGTGCGATAGCAGCCGCGAGGGAATGGGCGCTCGGCCTCGTCGGGATGATTTGTCCGGAGGTGTGCGAGGTCTGCGGCAAGGCGCTCGTAAAGGGGGAGAGGCACATATGCCTTTTCTGTCTTGCCGACATGCCGAGGACGGTTGTGGCCGATTCGGCACGGAATCCCATAACCATGCGCTTTTCCCGCGCCGGACGGATCGGCCGTGCGGTGTCGATGTTTGTTTACGACCGCAGCAGTCCGTATGCAGGGCTGATTGTGAATGCAAAATACCGAGGGAGGCCGTCGATAGTGGCGTGGCTTGCCCGCAAGTTTGCGGCTGAACTTCTGGCTACTGATTTTTTCGATGGAATCGACGTGATTCTGCCGGTGCCCATGTTTTGTGTGAAAAAGTGGATACGCGGTTTCAACCAGGCCGAGGAGATAGCCAAAGGTGTTTCCGAAGCAACCTGTATACCCGTGGCCGACAATCTCACGGCATTGCGCCCGCATTCCACCCAGACACACCGCGACGCTGCCGGGCGACTTGCTAACACAGAAGGCATCTACGGGGTGAAGAATCCGGAGGAACTTGCGGGAAAGCACGTTCTGATAGTCGACGACGTAATCACGACCGGAGCCACGCTCGAGGCGTGTATCTCGAGTATAGAGGAGAGCGTTCCGGGAGTTACCGTGAGCATTCTCACTCTCGCCTCGACCCCACGCTGGCATATTCTCTGAACACAAAAAATATGCCGGCATCAGCGTAAACCGATGCCGGCATTTTATTCGTGTCTGAATTTACGATCAGAGAATACCCTGGGCCATCATGGCTTTTGCCACCTTCATGAAGCCGGCGGTGTTGGCGCCCTTCACGTAGTCGATGTAGCCGTCGCTCTCCTTGCCGTACTTTACGCACTGCTCGTGGATGTCCTTCATGATCTGGCGGAGCTTGTTGTCGACCTCTTCGGCTGTCCAGCTGAGTTTCTGGGAGTTCTGGGCCATTTCGAGACCGGAAACCGAAACGCCGCCTGCGTTTGCAGCCTTGCCTGGAGCGTAGAGAATGCGGGCTTTCTGGAATTCGCGGATAGCTTCGGGGGTGGAGGGCATGTTGGCGCCTTCGCTGACAGCGATACAGCCGTTGGCAATGAGGGCGCGGGCGTCGTCGCCGTCGATTTCATTCTGTGTAGCGGAGGGCATTGCGATGTCGCAGACAGCGTGGTGCCATGGGCGCTCGCCTTCGAAGTACTGGCATCCGTATTCTTCGGCGAATTCACGGATTCGGCCGCGGTAGATGTTTTTCAGCTTGAAGATGTAGTCGAGCTGCTCCTGGGAGATGCCTTCGGGGACGTAGATTGAGCCGTCGCTGTCGCTCATCGACACAACTTTCGCGCCGAGTTCGAGGAGCTTCTTGGCGGTGTAGGTGGCCACGTTGCCGGAGCCGGAGATGGCAACTTTCTTGCCTTTGAGCTCAATGCCGCGTGTCTTGAGCATTTCGAGGAGGAAGTATACGTTACCGTAGCCGGTAGCCTCGGGGCGGATTTTCGAGCCGCCGAACTCGAGGCCTTTGCCGGTGAAGGTGCCGGTGAATTCGAGAGCCATTTTCTTGTACATGCCATACATGTAGCCGACTTCACGTCCGCCCACACCGATGTCGCCTGCGGGGACGTCGGTATCGGGGCCGATATGGCGCCAGAGTTCGGTCATGAAAGCCTGGCAGAAGCGCATCACCTCCATGTCGCTCTTTCCGCGGGGCGAGAAGTCGCTGCCGCCTTTTGCGCCGCCCATCGCGAGGGTGGTGAGGGAGTTTTTGAAGGTCTGCTCGAAAGCGAGGAACTTGAGGATGGAGAGGTTTACCGACGAGTGGAAGCGGACACCGCCCTTGTAGGGGCCGATGGCGTTGTTGTGCTGAACGCGGTAGCCCATGTTGTTGCGCACGATGCCTTTGTCGTCGACCCACGAAACGCGGAACATGTAGACGCGGTCGGGAATGCAGAGGCGTTCTATGAGGTTGTAGCGTTCGAATTCGGGGTGTTCGTTGTAGGCGTCCTCGATAGTGCTTACAACTTCTTCTACTGCCTGAATGTATTCAGGTTCATTGGGAAACCGCCTTTTCAGGTCGGAAATCACTTCTGTTGCTTTCATTTGCTTATGACTGTGTGAAAAATTCTTGCTGAGTACCGTGTGAAAGCCATGCTTTTATAGCTTCCTTTGCTTTTGCGATGCAAAGGTAAGCATTATTTTTGAAACAGCAATCATTTTATCGCGATTAGTTGGTAAAAAGTAATCTTTTGGCAGTTTTATTGCCTTTAGTTTTGCTTTTTGTCAGAGTGGCTCATTTTGGTGCGGAATTGTAGACGCTCTCGAGAGTGTAGGATGCATCGTCGGAACTTACGGCCTTGACCATGCGGGAGATTACGGTTCCGCCGTCGCCATAGAATTCGCCGGTGGCGCGGTTGAACAGTCCGGAACATTCTTTTCCGGCACTATTGGCGCCGTTGTCCCAGATAATCGGTGCAAGTCCGCAGTCGTGAGCGGCTTTGGCCACGTATTCCATATAATACTGGCGGAAAAGGCCCGCACGGTTGTCGGCGCGGTTCACGGAGCCCATCTCGCCGATGTAGACGGGTATGCCCTTGTCGATGAATTTGGATTTGAGGCGGGTGAAGATGTTCTTCACGTTGTCTTCGTCGCCCCAGGAGGCCTTGTCTTTCCCGGTGTGGCCCCATTCGCTGAACTTGGCTTCGAGAGTATAGTCGTTTGGATCGTAGAAATGAACGGCTACGATGGTGCGGTTTGCGGGGTCGGACGGCATGACGAGGTTCTCGATCGTCAGTTCGGGGTTGGTGACGTAGCCGGGCACGGCAACGTAGCGGGTCGCGTTGTTGCCTCCGGTGGCGCGGATGGCGTCGAGGGCGGTCTGATTCCACTCGTTGAGGGTACGGTACTGCTTGCCGCCGTCTTTGCGGTTGTCGCCCCAGCCCCATCCGCCGTCGTGGATTTCGTTGAATGTCTCGAGGATATAGGAGTCGCCTTTGTTTTTGAATCGGTCGGCGATCTGAGTCCAGATGGCGGCAATCTGCTTTTTGGTGGCTTCGTTTACTTTCGGGTCGTTGGCGGCTTTCTTTATGTCGAGCCAGTGAGCGCCGTCGGCGCCGTCGTGGTGGATGTTGATTATCACGTTCATGCCTGCATTTTCAGCGTAGCCGGCAATTTCCGCCACGCGGTCGAGCCAGGCTTTGTTGATGGTGTAGGAGGGGGCTTCGCCGAACTGGCCGAGCCAGGTGACGGGGATGCGCACGGTCTTTATGCCCGATGCGGCGATGGCATCGAAGAGTTTCTGGGTGGCTCTGGGGTTGCCCCAGGATGTCTCGTCGGCCACGCCGTTTACGTATGCATCCATCTGGTTGCCCAGGTTCCAGCCGAGACCGAGCGTCTTGGCCACTTCGAAGGGAGCGGGCGTGGGTTTCTCCTCGGCGGGAGCGGCTTCCTGCCTTACGGTCACGGTGGCTTTGTCGGAGCCGCAGCTGATGGTAAAGGTAGCTTCGCGTTGCTCGGGCTGAGAGTTGGCCATGGCCTCAACTGTAACACTGAATACGGACTTCAGCGACGGAATGGTTTCGATCTTTGCCGTGAGCCAGTCGGCGGATACAGTAACGGAGGGGGTGCCGGAGCAACCGATGTTGAACGGCTTGGCGCTTCCGCCGGGCTGACCGAACGAAATGCCGTCGCGGAGAATGTTGTCCGGTACGGTGATTCCGTCGTTGCCGGATGTGCCTCCGGTGTTTTCGGGCGAGTCGCTTGAGCAGGCGCTCATGAATATGATTCCGAGCATGGCCATAAGCATACTTGCAAATGCAGTTTTCATGATTGAAGTTTTCATTGTATCTGAGATATGATTATATTATATATGTATAGAGTACTGTAAATGGGAATGGCAAATTTAGTTATTTTATCGGTTACGGGACTACTGAAATGTTAATAGAAGAATGATATTATGTTAAGGTCGGGCAAAATTTGGGTTATTTATAACCGGCTTTGGATACTTTGCTTAAATGAGCATATAAAATCATAACAAACCGTAATTAGAAGACCCGGTCGTCAACCCTTTTCGGGTTGCATGGTTATAAGTATGAAGCGTGTTACAAGACGTGTACTACTTTTAACATATAAATATATGGACAGAATAATAAAGTTCGACGACCTGAAAAAGGTTGTGGAAGAAGCCTATGAGGCGCAGAAAAATAATGCGGCCGGACAGCCCGATCCGCTTGTTGCCGACATGAATGCCGGCGAATTCGGTATTTCAGTACGCCTTACCGACGGCCGTAAATTTGATCTCGGTCATACTCAGTCGGGGTTTGCAATCGGCGGCGGTATAGAGCGCGTGCCAATATCGCTTCAGCTCCTCCAGCAAATGCCGGTCGACGACATAATGGAGCAGATGGGAATGAAATGCTGCAAGTGTGGCTGCAAAGCCGACAAAGTGGCCAAACCTCACCCCGCTCATCTTCATGCCCACGGTGTGCGTGCCATGAGTCTGGTAGAGCCGGTTGGTGATTCAGACGGTAAGATGTCTATTTTGTCAGACCTCATGACCGGACTTATGGGTACCTCGCCGGTTCTCGACGATGCTCTTTATCAGAAGAGTACGAAAAATAATGCCGACAACAAAGTTATAAATCTTCTTGCGGAGAACGGTTTCGAACTTTATGATTCGGCAGAGATTTCCGTTGACCTCTTTACGAGGATTCACTCCATGCTTGCCACGGCCGAGCAGCTTGCTCTCATGGGAGCCACTATAGCCGCCGACGGAGTTAACCCCGAAACTAAAGAGGTGGTTTTCGACGGTGCTCTCTCTCAGACACTCGTGGCTATGATAGCAGCCAAGGGACCCCGCCACATGGGCCGTCCGTGGATGATCCTGACCGGAGTTCCTGCAGTCAGCAGTTACGGCGGCGGTTTCATGACCGTGATTCCCGGTGTAGGTTCCATTTCCGCATTCTCTCCTGAACTCAACGAGGCCGGTGTGCCCGTAAAGGCGGCGATGGCTGTTAAAGAAATCGTAAACAAACTGCAGCTCAGTGCTTTTGCAAGTGCAAAAGTGAAAGTTGAATAAACAGATTATAGATAAGTGAAGGTGTCCGGGGTCTCGGTTACGGGACTTCGGACGCTTTTGTTTGCGTAACCGGTAAAACTCTGATTTGCAGAATTCGCCGGAAAGGGGTAAATTTGCGTAATAAACCAACACCCATACAGCTATCGAAAAGAAACATAAATTACTGATTACAGGCGATGACGGATTTCTTGCGAAATATGTCATTGCCGAATATCCCGACAGTCTTTACGCCGTCGGGGCGCCGCAGCCCGGGTTTGAGACAGACACGCTCGTCCATATAGCAGGTGCTGCCGACGATGCTATCGCGGAGAGGGCAGAGGCAGTCCGAAAGGTAATTATTGTCATGCCCGGCACGGAGTTTGACCCGTTGCGTCTCAGAGATTCGGCATCGGTTGTCAGTATTCTGCGTCCTTCGCTCGTTGTGGGCACCGGCATGACGGGAATACTTATGAAAATGGCGTGCGGAATCTCGCGCGGCACATATTATAATGTAAAGGGAAACGAATCGCGACTGAGTGTGGTTCACGCTCTCGACGTAGCGCGAATGGTTCGACTCGTGGAGGCCAGAGGAGGAGACTACAGCTTCAGCGACGGGCAGTCGTCGCTCGTGAGTGACCTTGCCGAGGCTCTATCCGTTAGAATAGACCACAAGCGCATCCCTACGGTATCGCCCCGGCTGGCGCGCTACCTCTCTTACATCGGATTTCTGACAGGCGGTGTGACGCCGGAGATGCTCCGGTATCTTACAGCCGATCATCTTACCGTTGATTCAGAAAATATGAAATCTCTCAGTGGATTCACTCCACGGAACGTGGTTGAGTATCTGACCACACATCAATATACCGAAGAGGATATTTGATATAGATAATCGTAAGATCGGACATAAAAACGAAGAACCGCTTCTCGCGAGGCGGTTCTCTGTTTTTTGTTTAACACTTGGCATAAACACGATTATCTTCACAATTGTGTAGTTCTTACACGTGATAACATTAATACTAACCTATAATATAAAAACTCCAATCTTAATTACCTTTGAAATTTAACCCGTTGAGGCAATTCCTCATGCTGATTAAATTTTACATTGCAAAGTTACGCTAATTTCAATATGAATTTAGACGCATTGATATGTTATCTAAAATAAATTTGATTTATATTTATCGTAACTATTTGGTAATTAACGACGGAATATGGAAGTATTGTAAATATTTATCTCAATGAAGATATGGCTTGGTGATGGTAAAAATATGGCTTAATTAACAAATGAGGGTATGAAATGTTTCAAACGAACCGCGGTTTGCTCAATCGACAGCCCCGGAGGAACTCAGAAGTGTCCATTCTCCGTTTTCCCTGCAACTGCAGAGATTTGACTGATATCGCTCTATCGCCGCAGCCTACGGTCATAGCGTTGCCGTCGGTTTCTATTTCGCCGGGCTTAAGATCGGTGCGGTCGGAAAGTTCTGTCTCGAAAATCTTAACGGAGCCCATTTCCGTGGAGTCGTTCTCCAGAACAGACCAGGCGGCAGGATAAGGAGAGAGACCGCGTACGAGGTTGTGGATTTCAGAGGCTCCGCGGGTCCAGTCTATGCGGCACGTTTCCTTAAAGATTTTTGGGGCCGGGGTTGGCTCTGCGTCACCGATGAGTTCGTCCTGTGCTACGGTGTGGAGCGTACCGGTGAGAATGCTTTCTATGGTGCTGATAGTAAGATCGGCGCCGAGCATCATCAGTTTGTCGTGGACGTCGCCCACGTTGTCGGATGGTAAGATGGGGATTTTCACCTGCGATATGATGTCGCCGGTGTCGATTTCGTGTTTCAGGAAGAAAGTTGTGACGCCTGTTTCTGTGTCGCCGTTTATCACAGCCCAGTTTATGGGTGCGGCACCGCGGTAGCGCGGAAGGAGAGAGGCGTGGAGATTGAAGGTTCCGAGACGGGGCATGGTCCATACTACTTCGGGAAGCATGCGGAAAGCTATTACTATGAAAAGGTCAGCGTTGAGGCTGCGCAACTCCTCCACAAATTCGGGGTCTTTGAGTTTGACGGGCTGCATGAGGTGCAGACCACGTTCGAGCGCGAACTGCTTGACGGGCGACTGCAGCAGCTTGTGGCCGCGGCCTGCCGGCTTGTCCGGCATAGTTATGACACCGACCACGTTGTAGCCGCCGTCAACAATCCTTCGCAGGCTCTCCACTGCAAAATCGGGAGTGCCTAAAAAAACTATTTTTAAATCTTCTTTTTTCATAATCAGTCTGTTATGTTTTTGAATGCCTGCCAAAGAGCATCGTCGGGCAACGGTGCTGTAACGTCGATTTCCTTGCCTGATACAGGGTGAACAAACTGTATGCGACGGGCGATGAGAGAAATAGAGCCGTCGGGGTTCGACCGCTTGTCGCCATATTTCAGGTCTCCTTTAATGGGGCATCCGATGGCTGAAAGCTGAACGCGGATCTGATGCTTCCGCCCTGTTTCGAGATTGATTTCGAGCAGGTTATATCTGTCGCTCGACCCGAGCAGACGGTAGGAGAGTATGGCTTCTTTCGCTCCGTTTTTGGGCGAAAGCGAAGCGTACGACTTGTTGTTGCGCTCCGTGGAGGTTATATAATTCACGAGGCGATCCTCCGGCTTTGGCGGCATATTGCGGGTCAGTGCCCAGTAGGTTTTGCGCACCTCGCCGTTGCGGAACATGTCGTTCAGCCTTGTAAGCGCTTTAGATGTTTTGGCGAATACGACGAGTCCCCCAACGGGGCGGTCGAGGCGATGGACTACGCCGATGAAAACATTGCCCGGTTTCGAATATTTCTCTTTCAGCCACTGTTTAAGCGTTTCTGAAAGAGGTTCGTCGCCCGTTTTGTCGCCCTGCACAATCTCACCGGGCGCCTTGTTGACTATTATCAGATGATTATCTTCGTAAACTACTTGCATATTTAAAAATTCAGTTAGAAAAATCGACCCGGCTGTACGGGCCTTTTACCTTGTAGTGCAGAGGGCGCACGTAAATCATTCTTTCGCCCGTAGGCGCGATAAATCTCAGAAAAAGAGATTCCATTGAATCGTATACGTCACCGTTTTCATTCACAATGTCGAGGTTGGCGACATTTGCTATTGGCTCAATATCCCATTTACGGTCTGAGAGAGGAGCAACATCCATATCTCTATGAAGCAAAACATCTTTATATTGGCGCATTCCGGCGTTTCCGCATACTGGCGGTAGACTGTCGAACGGTATCGACAAATCAGAAAGAGCCTTGGCTACCGGAACGAATGTTTTTCCGGCGGGGGCGAATCTGTTGAATTGATACAGATTGTGCCATTGCCACCATACATTGTAAGTAGGGTGCAAGAGTGTGATTTTAGAACACCTCGTGTCATAATCATAATACATAGTACCGTGGGTGGAATCTTTCAGTTGGGAGAACATTTCCTTCTGCTGATTACTGAAATAGATCTGCCAGTGGATTACGTTGATATAAAAAGCCACGATGATGGAGAACCCTAAAAAAGTGATTGAATGAGATGTTAACCGATGTGTTGTTGAAAAATTCCTGCGTAAATGCTGTAGTATGTATGTGAGTAGTGAGATACAAAAAATGTTGAGAATCCATTCCGTACGTGAGAAGTTGAATCCAAGTCGCGCCATGAGGATGATTTCGGCAATATATGCGAAAGAGATAATAATGAAAATCGGGTCGGCAAGCATCTTCTGAAATATGGCATGATAGCTCGATTTTACCCAAATAACTGCCAAGGTGAGGATAAGTCCGATTGAAGGGAGGAGGATTGGCAGCATATATTTAATGTCAAAATTAATATGTATGCTGTTTTCGTCGGAATTACTTAAGTTTATCCAGAGACTCGGAGATGTAAGGAGCCATAATAGGCCGAGAGCGTAGGCGACTGTCATCATCCACCACACTCCAGGAACTTTGAAGCGCCTGATGCAGAACCATACACCTATGCCTACAAGCACCGGTGCCGAAAATCCCTCGTGGAGCGCTCCGGTGAAAACAGAAAGCAGCACGAGACATACAGCTGTCAGTGGACGTATATTGCCGCCGTTGCCATATTTCCGGCACAAAAGGAAGATGAACAGAAGATTGAAAGCTGAAGAAACCATGTAGTTTTCAGCGAATACACCTGTTATCATATTTCCGCGCCACGGCAAAGCGATAATTGTGGCAATCCACACAAACACGAACCAAAACGGCGAGACTTTACCGCCTGGCGCCGAGAGTTTTGCAATCAGATAAAGAGTGAAAGCCATGCTTCCCCCGATAAGAGCAGAGAGCACAAATTTCGGTGCGGCGATTCCGTAAACAGGCCAGAGTAGATTCATCAGACGGCTGTTGTCGGTTGCGCGCATGAATTGCGAAAAACCGAGAAAACCTTTCAGGGTAAGCTTCTGCGACTCATCGTTGTGGAGCATATAATCCCTGAGAAACATGAAGTCGTCGAGCATAGGGGGCGTCACCCACGAAAACAGAAAATATAGAACGAAAGCCGTCAGGACAAAAATTCCGACCGCCACGCTATTGTAACCGATTTTTCTCTTTTGTTCCATAGGTTCGGGCATTGGAACACAAAATTACGGCATTTTGTTGAATTTCCGAAAAGATGGCGTAACTTTGTGGAAGAAACAGTAATTGAATGCTATGATAGAATATATAAAAGGAACGGTGGTGGAACTTACTCCCACCTATGCGGTGGTGGAAAACGGGGGAGTGGGATATATGCTCAATATCTCCCTTACAACTTTTTCATCGCTTGAAAATGCGGGCGGCGAGGTGAAACTTCTTGTTCATGAAGTGATACGCGAGGATGCCTGGGCGCTGTATGGCTTCTTCACGGCTCAGGAGCGTGAGCTTTTTCGCCTGCTCATAGGAGTTTCGGGCGTGGGAGCAAATACTGCGAGGATGATTCTGTCGTCAGTTCCGGCTCCGGAACTCGAGGCGGTGATAGCATCGGGCGACCATTCGCGGCTTAAGAGCGTAAAAGGCATCGGAACCAAGACCGCCCAGCGCATAATTGTTGACCTCAAAGATAAAATAAAAGCTTCCGATGATACGTTATTATTACAACCTGTTATCGACAATTCCGTTATGGAGGAGGCTCTTGCTGCCATGGTGATGCTTGGCTTCCCGCGTCCCGCCTCGCAGAAGGTGCTCAAAAAAATCTTTGAGGCAGATCCTGAAACCAAGGTGGAGACGGCTATTAAAAAGGCTCTTTCAATGATGTGAGATGTCGGGCGGGAGTGCTGCTAACAGCTTGAAACCTTGACTCCGAGTAACTATAAAATATCAACAATAACAGCTGTGGTGGGTGTGCTATGCGTGCTCGCCTCAGTCGCGTTTTATGCCGCCGCGCAATACGTTACTCCCGGCTTCACACCTCCGGCTCCGGTGATGCCGGTGTCGCCCCTTGTGGCCGACGCCGATTCCATGATGATGCAGTATCCGGTAAGTCCCACGATTCCGCAAAGTTACGAGGATCTGATGGAAGCGGAATATGCAGCCGATCTCGCCACGCCTTCGAACATTAAAACCGTGGTGGAGTTTGATCCCGTTACCGGATTCTACGTAGTGCGTACCCGGGTAGGCGACATGGACATTACTACTCCCTTCTACCTCTCTGAAGAACAGTACAACAACTGGCAGTTGCGTGAGTCGATGCAAAACTATTACCGGCAGCGCAACGCCGAGGCCATTACAAACCCCGACAAGCAGCCGTTCAATATACTCGACATGAACTTCGCTCTCGGGCCGCTCGAAAAAATCTTCGGCCCGGGCGGCGTGCAGCTGAAGACGCAGGGTTCCGTGCAGATCTCAACGGGTGTGAAGTCGAACAAGACCGACAACCCCGCGCTGTCGCTCAACTCACGGCGCCACACCTACTTCGACTTCGACCAGAAAATCCAGGCTACCATCCAGGCAAGTGTAGGCGACCGGATGAAGTTCAACATGACCTACAATACAGACGCCACTTTCGATTTCGACTCAAAGAACCTGAAACTCGCCTATGAGGGAAAGGAGGACGATATAGTGAAGAGCATCGAGGCCGGCAACGTGTCGATGACAACCGGGTCGTCGCTCATACGCGGAAGTACGGCTCTGTTCGGTATCAAAACCCAGCTGCAGTTCGGCAAGCTGACGGCAACGGCTCTCGTGTCGCAGCAGAATTCCGAGTCGCGCAGCGTAAACACCAAAGGTGGAGTACAGACCACCGATTTCACGATTCAGGCCGACAACTACGACCAGAACCGCCACTTTTTTCTCGCCCATTTCTTCCGCGACAATTACGACCGGTTTGCCTCGAAACTGCCGTTCGTGTCGTCGGGGGTCAATATTACCCGCGTGGAGGTATGGGTGACTAACAAGAGCGGAAACTACAACCAGAGCCGTAACCTCGTGGCCTTCATGGATCTCGGCGAAAACAGCGTGCTCGCAAGCGACTACTGGCAGCCCAACGCATCGCTCCCCAATCCGGCAAACGCCTCCAACAACCTGCTCTCCGTAATAAAGACCGACTATCCCGGCGCACGAAACATCAACACCGTGACTCAGACTCTCGAGCCGCTCGCCGCATACGGTATTGAGGGCGGCACGGGATTCGAGAAGGTTGAGTCGGCGCGCCTGCTCTCGTCGAGCGAATACACCCTGAATTCCACTCTCGGCTACATTTCGCTGAAAAGCGCCCTGAATGCCGACGAGGTTTTAGGTGTTGCGTTTGAGTATACCTACAACGGTCAGGTATATCAGGTGGGCGAATTCTCGGCCGACATCACCACGACCGACCAGTCGCTCTACGTGAAGATGCTCAAGAGCACCACAGTGAATCCACGCCTCCCGATGTGGAAGCTCATGATGAAAAACGTCTACTCGCTCGGTGCGTATCAGGTGCAGAAAAACAATTTCCGCCTCAACATCAAATATCTGAGCGACACCACCGGTACGGAAATCAACTATCTCCCCGTGGCGGGAATCTCCAACATACCTCTTCTGCAGGTTATGAACCTTGACCGCATCGACTCTAACGAGGCGTCGAATCCCGATGGATTTTTCGACTTCATAGAGGGTTATACAATCCTGTCGTCGTCGGGCAAGATAATCTTTCCGGTGGTGGAGCCGTTCGGCAGGCATCTTGCCGATAAAATCGGCAACCCCGAGGTTGCGAAGCAATACGTGTATCAGGAACTCTACGACTCCACGCTGATTGTGGCGCGGCAGTTCGCCGACAAAAACAAGTTTGTGCTCACCGGTAAGTATCAGGCGTCAAACGGTTCCCAGATAAGGCTCAACGCCATGAACGTGCCCCGCGGGTCAGTGGTCGTGATGGCCGGCGGCGTGCAGCTCGTGGAGAATTCCGACTATACCGTGGACTACGCCATGGGTATCGTCACCATAACCAACCAGAGTATCATAGATTCCGGGCAAAGCATAAGCGTGACGCTCGAGAACCAGTCGCTCTATTCCACTCAGCGAAAAACCCTCCTCGGACTCGACCTGAACTATAAGTTCAACAAGGACTTCAACATAGGCGCCACCGTCCTTCATTTCTCCGAGAAAGCCCTCACCGAGAAGGTCAATATCGGCGATGAAGTGATAAACAACACTATGTGGGGACTCAACATGCAGTACAACACCCGCTTCATGTGGCTCACCAATCTGCTCAACAAGATTCCCACGGTCAACGCCACGCAGCCGTCTACACTCTCGGTTCAGGCAGAGTTCGCGCAACTCGTGCCCCACAAGCAGAAAAGCGGCTCCAACAAGGGCAGCTCGTATATCGACGATTTCGAGTCGACACAGACCGGCATCGACCTCCGCTCGCCCTATTCATGGTTTCTGGCGTCGACTCCTTACGACCCGTCGGCCGACGCTCTTTTCCCCGAGGCGGCCCTTTCAAACAACGTGGACTACGGCAAGAACCGCGCGCTGCTGTCGTGGTACTTCATCGACCGCATGTTTACCGCCCGCAACTCATCGCTCTGCCCCGGCTACATAAAAAGCGACCTCAAGCAGCTCAGCAATCCCTACGTCCGCGAGGTGACCTCGCGCGAAATCTTCCCCGGCCGTGAGCTTACCTACGGCGAGTCGAACACCATCCAGACCCTCAACCTCTCGTTTTATCCAACCGAGCGCGGCCCCTACAATCTCGACGCCACAAACATCGATGACCAGGGCAACCTCCTCTCTCCCGAGAAACGCTGGGGCGGCATCATGCGCAAGATGGACAACACCAATTTCGAACAGAGCAACATAGAGTATGTGCAGTTCTGGATGCTCGACCCGTTTCTCGACAAGGAAAACGACAATCTCGAGGGTGGCGACCTCTATCTGAACTTCGGCGAAATCTCCGAGGATATTCTCAAGGACGGTCTGAAGAGCTACGAGAACGGCATACCCTACGACGGCGACAACCGCTACCTGCAGAACACCGTGTGGGGCCGCGTGTCGTCGCAGAACTCGCTCACATACGCCTTCGACAACAATCAGGGCGCACGCACGATCCAGGATGTTGGTCTCGACGGTCTGCCCAACGCCGACGAGTTCGTGTTTGACTCCTACAAAAATTATCTCGACGAATTGCGCCGCAAGCTCTCGCCGGCAGCCATAGAGCGGATGCAGGCCGACCAGTTCTCTGCGCTCAACGACCCCGCGGGCGACAATTACCACTTCTACCGCGGCTACGACTACGACGAAATCCGCGCCTCGATCATAGAGCGCTACAAGCACTATAACGGTGTGGAGGGCAACTCGCTGTCGCCCGACGACGCTCCCGACCCTCTCTACCAGTCGTCGCGCTCCCTTCCCGACGTGGAGGACATCAACCAGGACAACACCCTCAACGAGTACGAGCGCTATTTCCAGTATAAAGTATCCATCCGTCCCGAGGATCTCGAGGTAGGCAAAAATTATATCACCGACAAGCAGACCTCCATGGTGACTACCGCATCCGGCGAACCGCTCGAGGTAGTATGGTATCAGTTCAAGATTCCGCTGAGCGCTCCCGAGAAAGTGGTCGGAAATATCAGCGACTTCTCCACTATCCGCTTCGCCCGAATGTTTATGACGGGATTCAAGGCCGTGACTCACCTGCGATTCGCCACTCTCGAGCTCGTGCGCGGCGAATGGCGCCCCTACGATTTCAATCTCAACAACCGCGGCGATTCCCCGGCTGAGGGTCAGCTCGACCTCTCGACGGTCAACATCGAGGAGAATGCTTCGCGCGAGCCGGTGAACTATGTTCTGCCCCCCGGCGTGACCCGTATCACGGATCCCGGGCAGAGCCAGATAGTCCAGCTCAACGAGCAGTCGCTATCCATGAAGGTGACAGGCCTCCGTGCCGGCGACGCGCGCGGTGTTTACCGCAACACCATGCTCGACCTGCGAAACTACAAGCGTATGCAGATGTGGATCCACGCCGAGAAACTCATCGACGACGTAACCAATCTCCGTTCAGGCGAACTCTCGCTCTTCATCCGCCTCGGAAGCGACGTAAAGAGCAACTACTATGAGTATGAGATACCGCTGGAGCTGACCCCTCCCGGCAAATACAACGAAGACAGCGAGCGCCAGAAAGTGTGGCCGGCCGCTAACTACATGAACTTCGATCTCCAGACACTCGTGAACCTCAAGAAGGAGCGCAACCGTGCAAAAAATGCTCAGGAGCCCGGAGTAGGGTTCGGTACCGTGTTCCGCGGCTATGACCCCGAGAACGAGCGCAACAGCATCGCCGTGATAGGAAATCCCTCGCTGAGCGACGTAAGGGTGATGCTCGTGGGCATACGCAACAACTCAAGTGTCACGAAAGACGGTGTGGTGTGGATCAACGAACTGAAAGTCACCGATTTCAACAGCGAAGGCGGCTGGGCGGCCAAGGGCAACGTGAATCTCGGACTCTCCGATGTGGCCACCTTCAATTTCGGTGCCCATATGGAGACAGCCGGTTTCGGCGGTGTGGATCAGTCGCTCAACCAGAGGCGTCTCGATGATTATCAGCAGTTTAATTTCGCCATGCAGGTCGACGCCGGCCGCTTCCTTCCGGAAAAAGCCAAACTGCGTGCCCCGATATATTATTCGGTGTCGAAGGAGAAGACATCGCCTAAATACAATCCCCTCGACCAGGACGTGTTGCTTAAGGAAGCGCTCGACGCCGCAGCCAACAAGCATGAACGCGACTCGATAGAGAGTTTTGCCGTGGAACGCTCCGTGGTGAAGAGTTTCAGTATATCAGGACTTAAATTCGATATCAAGAGCAAGAATCCCATGCCGTGGGATCCCGCCAACTTCACCTTCAATTTCTCGTTCAACAAACAGCACCGTACCGACCCGACCACGGAGTATGAGAACACCAACGACTACCGTGGCAGCTTCCAGTACTCGTATACCCCGTTCATCAAAGGACTCAAGCCTTTCGGCTGGATCAAGAGCAAGTCGAAAAATCTCAAATTCCTCCGCGAATGGGAGATAAACTATCTGCCGAACAACATATCGTTCCTCACCACCATGTCGCGCTACTACTATGAACAGCAGACGCGCTCGGAGACAGATGTCGATTTCCAGCTGCCGGTTTCGGTGAGCAAAAATTTTCTCTGGGACCGCCAGCTCTCGGTGACGTGGAACCTCACAAAATCGCTCAACCTCAGCTTCAATTCCAACACCTCGGCCCGCATCGAGGAGACCGTGGGTGCAGTCAACAGGAAACTTTTCCCCGACCGCTACAAGCAGTGGAAGGATACCGTATGGCAGAGCATCCTCTCCATGGGTACTCCATGGAGCTACAATCAGACTTTCGTGGCATCCTACAAGGCGCCGTTCTCCCGTATTCCGGTGCTCGACTGGCTTACCGGCAACGTCAGCTACAACGCCACCTACCGCTGGGATCGCGGCGCGGAGGTCGACGGAGTGTCGGTAGGCAATTCTATCGCCAACCAGGCTGTGTGGAACGTAGACGGCAGGGTGAATTTCGAGTCGCTTTATAATAAATGGAGTTTCACCAAGGAGGTGAATAAGCGCTTTGCGTCTAAACGCTCCGGCACCCGCGGTGCACGTCCGCAGGAAAAGAAGGCCAAGAAGTTCGAGCGCACCTTCGCCCTGCTTCCCGACACGTCCCTCACCATCAAGCACAATCTACGCAACAAAAAGGTGAAGGTAACGGCAACCACCATCGACGGCAAACCCTACAAAGTCACGGCAAAAGTCATCGACGCCAACTCGGTGAGCGTGCTCACCCGGGGCACCGAGAACCTCAAATTCACCGTCACGGAGATTCTGAAAGAGGATAAAAGCTTTATCCGCGAGCTGGCTGAATATGGCGCTCGCTTCCTGATGAGTCCGCGTAGTTTCAGCATGCGTTTCCGCAATACCCGCACACTGTCTCTCCCGCTTTTCCGTCCCGATATCGGGAATGTTTTCGGACAGAGCCGCAGCTACGGACCGATGTCGCCCGGTCTCGACTTCGCCTTCGGTTTCACCGACGAAAGTTATGTCTACAAGGCTAAAGAGCGCGGCTGGCTGCTCACCGACGACGGTCAGACGTCGCCCGCGATGTGGTCAAATGGTCATGAAATCAACTTCGAACTCAACCTCGAACCCATACGCGGACTGAAAATACTGCTCACCACCAACCGCACCGACAACCACTCTAAGCAGATACAGTTCATGTACGACAACATGCCCACGTCGCTATCCGGCAGCTATACCAAGACCCACTGCGCCATCCGCACCGCATTGCGCGGCAGTTCGGCGTCGGACGGGTACAACAGTCCGGCCTTCAACAAGTTCCTTGAGAACATCCCGGTAGTGGCCTCGCGCCTCGAGGAGCGTTACCGCGGACTCCGTTATCCCGAGGGTGGCTTCATGACCGGAAACGTCAACGCCGGGAATCCCTACAATCCCGAGGTCGGAACCGTTTCATCCACCAGCAGCGACGTGCTCATCCCCGCATTCATTGCAGCCTACACCGGTACCGACGTGCGCAAGCAGTATCTCTCGCCGTTCCCCTCACTGGCCGAAGCTATGCCAAACTGGCGCATAACGTACGACGGACTCATCTATATAGGCGCCCTCAACAATATCTTCAAGGCTCTTACCCTCACGCACGCATATCAGTGCACCTACACTGTAGGTTCCTACTCGTCGTATCTTAACTGGATTTCATCCGACGGAGACTACGGCTTCACCCTCGATGAGCTTTCCGGAAATCCGATTCCCTCATCGCCATACAATATTTCCTCCGTCGCCATAACCGAGAAATTTGCTCCTCTGATCGGCGTCGCCGTCACTCTGAAAAATGAAATGACCTTCAATGCCGAATACCGCGACAGCCGCACCCTGACGCTCAACACCTCCGCCGGTCAGGTAGTCGAGGCCACCACACGCGGTATCACGATTGGCGCAGGCTATAAGATTGTAGGCTTCAACTCCGTGCTGAAGATGAAAGGCTCGCAGAAGGGGGTAAGCAACGACTTGACTCTCAATGCCGATTTCTCCATTCAGGAAAACCAGGCCCTTATCCGCCGCATTGAGAGCAACTACACGCAGGCCACGAGCGGAACCCGTACGCTCAACATGAATTTCTCCGCCAACTATACTCTCAGCCGCCGTCTGACTCTCGGAGCGTTTTTCGACCATCAGGTCAACACTCCCATCGTGTCGTCGACGGCATATCCCACCACCAATACCTCCTTTGGCATAACAATGAATCTTTCTCTTGCGCGCTGATTATGAAAAAACATGAATATTTCGGACTCTGGACTCTGCTCGCGGCGGCATTCGCGATTTTCCTTGTCTTCTCCTGCTTCGACTCCGTGACGATAGGGGGCGTTGAACTCCGGTCGTCGGGAATGGCGCAGCGGCTCACCCGTGAGCCGCATGAAGCGTCAGGCGCCGATGCAGGTGCAGCCGAAACCGCCGCACTGATAGCCGAAAAAATCGAGACCGATACCTCAAAACAGAGCATACTGCTAATCGGCGATTCCATGCTCGAAGGGCTCAACCCCCGCATGGCGGCCTACGCCCGCGAAAACGGTCATACTCTGAACTCCGTTATATGGTACAGCTCCACAACCGTTTACTGGGGCAACTGCGACACCCTGCGCCGATTTATCCGCCGTTTCAATCCCACATATATTATAATAAGTCTCGGTGCAAACGAACTTTTTGTAAAGGACATCGCCCAAAAACGCGAGGGCTGTCTCAGATATATACTCGAGCAGATAGGCAATATACCGTACCTTTGGATCGGCCCTCCGAACTGGAAGGAAGACACCGGCATAAACGATATGATTGCCCGCAACGTGAAGCCCGGATGCTATTTCCGCAGCGACGGCATGCACTTTGACCGCGCAAAAGACGGCGCACATCCAACCCACGCCTCCGCGGCTCTGTGGGTCGACAGCATAGCCCGGTGGATGCCGCTCCACAGCTCGCATCCCATCCTTATGGAGACCCCGGAGGCGGCTAAGGGCAGACCCGCCTCGGTAACAGTCCTCCAACCCTTGAAAAAACCTCTGCCGATGATTCACTGACATGGACTTTTCAACGATCCTCCACAATATAGGCGAACTGCTCCGCTACGAGGCTTCGGCTCCTATGCTGTTCTCAAGCGGGCTTTTCTGGGCATTGTTCATAGTGTTCCTGCCCGTCTATGCACTGTTGCGCAGCCGCTTCTGGCAGATGCTCCTTTTCGTGGTGGCGTTCAGCCTGTATTTTTATTACAAATCCAGCGGCATTTTCTTCCTTCTGCTTCTTTGCACGTCGTTTCTCGACTGGTCGCTTTCGCATCTGCTCGTCAGTCTCACCGAGCGCCGGCAGCGGAAACTTTGCGTATGGATTTCCATAATATCCTCACTCGGCATTCTGGGCTACTTCAAATATGCCAATTTCTTCTTATGGAACTGGAATCTGATGGTTGAGGGCAACTTCCAGCCGCTCGACATCATTCTGCCCGTAGGCATATCGTTCTATACATTCCAGTCTATCAGCTATATTGTAGATGTCTACAAGGGTAGGGTAAAGCCTACTCACACGTGGCTCGAGTATCTCTTTTTCCTCTCCTTTTTCCCTGCGCTTGTTGCCGGCCCCATTGTCCGCGCCGACTATTTCATCCCGCAGATAAGGCAAAACAACCGTGCGTCCACCGACGATGTCTATGCCGGCCTTTGGCTCGTGATTCTCGGCATAGTGAAGAAGGCAGTAATCGCCGACTACATAGCGCAGTATAACGACCTGATATTCATGCAGCCTACCGGCTACAGCGGCTTTGAGTCGCTCATGGGGGTAATCGGCTATACCATGCAGATTTATTGCGACTTCTCCGGCTACAGCGACATGGCCATAGGCATAGCCCTCATAATGGGCTTCAGGCTCAGCCTGAACTTCGACTTCCCCTACCAGTCGAAAAACCTTACGGAATTCTGGCGGCGGTGGCATATCTCGCTGTCATCGTGGCTGCGCGATTACGTCTATATTCCTCTCGGGGGCAATCGCAAAGGTACGCTGCGCACCTACTTCAACAATTTCATGACCATGCTCGTAGGCGGTCTGTGGCACGGGGCAGCCTGGAAATTCGTGTTCTGGGGTGCGATGCACGGCGTAGGGCTTGCCCTCCACAAGGCTTTTCGCCCGCTGCTTTCTCGGCTCCCCGACAACCGCCTGGTCACCGCACTCTCATGGACTCTTACTATGGTCTACGTGTCGCTCCTCTGGGTGTTTTTCCGCGCTGAGTCCTGGACTGATTCGTGGCTGATTATCCGCAATATCTTTACTAACTTCGGTGCCGATCACATTATTCCATTCATCGAGGTACGCTACGTGTGGATAATAATGATGGTGCTCATCATCGCCGCCCACGCCATGCCGCGCCGTGTCTACGACCGCCTCACCCTATGGTTTGTATATGCTCCCTGGGCTGTAAGGCTAATTGTCTTTATCATAGTGGTTCAGCTTGTGGTTCAGTTCATGAGCGAAGAGGTGGCACCTTTCATCTACTTCCAGTTCTGACACATTGTCAGTCGTCAGTTCATGCTGAATTTTAACATTTGCCGTTAAATTTAACTGCAAATGTTAATTTGCTGTGATGCTTTCGAGTTTCGTCTTAAATTAGTTTAAGAACGTCGATTTTTGCGACTTTGCCATGTAATTTCGCACGTGTTTTGCCGTCTAAGTGATAAAAGCATCAAAAAAACAGAATTATCACTTAACCACATTATACTTTATGAAATTCTATCAAAAAGTTGTATTGCTCGCAGCCGGATCGGCTGTAATCGGCTCGGCGCTCACCGCCGTTGCCATGCGCTCGGTTATGTCTCCCTCATCTCCCGCAAGCGACCTCGTGCTGTCGGCCGACAGTGGTGCTGCTTCCGGCTTCTACACCGTATCTTCGCGTCTGCCCGGCGAAGGGACAGACTTCACCGTTGCTGCTGAAAACACCATCAACGGCGTGGTTTCCATAAAGAGCTACGCTACCCCCCGCGGATACTCGCGTGGCGGAAACCAAGGCGGATTTTTCAACGATCCCTTCTTCGAATACTTCTTCGGCCAGCCCGGAGGCGATCAGCGCCAGGCTCCCCAGAGAGAGGAAAACGACGGTTCGTCGCAGCGTCAGACCGGTCTCGGCTCCGGTGTGATTATCTCAAACGACGGCTACATCGTCACCAACAACCACGTGATTGACGGTGCCGAACGCCTCGAAGTAACTCTCAATGACAACCGCACCTTCAACGCCACCGTTGTGGGCACCGATCCCTCGACCGATATCGCTCTCGTTAAGATCGATGCAAAGGATCTCCCGGTAATTCCTATGGGCGACAGCGAAAATCTCAAGGTAGGGGAGTGGGTTCTCGCAGTAGGCAATCCCTTCGGATTTACCTCTACGGTAACAACCGGTATCGTTTCGGCCAAGGGCCGCAGCATCGGCAGCGCCACCCACGGCCGTACCATGGGCATTGAATCGTATATCCAGACCGACGCTGCCGTAAACCCCGGCAACTCCGGAGGCGCCCTTGTGAACCTTGCCGGCGAACTCGTAGGTATCAACACTGCAATCTACTCGCAGACCGGAAACTACGCAGGCTACTCCTTTGCCGTTCCCACCTCGATTGTAAAGAAAGTTGTGAGCGATATCCGCGAATACGGCGCTGTACAGCGTGCCGTGCTCGGAATCTCCATCCGAGATCTCACTCCCGAACTTGCGAAAAAAGAAGATATCACTGCCGTTACACAGGGTGTTTACATCGGCGATGTCAGCGAACGTTCGTCGGCTTTCGAAGCCGGCTTGCAGAAAGGCGACGTGATAGTGAAAATCAACGGTGTCAACACCGACAATACAGCCCAGCTCCAGGAGCAGGTGGCAAAATACCGTCCGGGCGACAAGATTTCGCTCACCTACGTGCGCGACAACAAGCAGAAGACCGTTGAGGTGAAACTGCTCAACAATCAGGGCACTACCAAGGTAACAGTTGCAGGTTCGGTCACCGACCTCGGATGCGCGTTTAAGAAAGCGTCTGAGGCTACCCTCCGCCAGCTCGGCATCAACTCCGGTGTGCAGGTGGGCGACCTGAAGGCAGGCAAGTTCAAGGATGCCGGAATCCGCGACGGATTCATTATTTACTCCGTCAACGATACCCGCGTCGCCTCGCCCGACGACATCGAGAAGATCTACAACGCCATCATGAAGAGTGACTCCACCGACAAGGTAATGTTCCTCCGCGGAGTATATCCCACCGGTCAGCGCCGCTATTATGCGGTAGATCTCGCCGACAACGACTGAAAAAGATTGTAATTGAGTTTCCCTACACAATAATTTTCCATTATCATTCAAGACCACCGCAGCCGTGAGGCGCGGTGGTCTTTTGCTTCCCGCCCCTTCCTTAATGCCAAAACGCCTCGATTTAGTGGAGTTTGACGACTCAAAAGCTTCGATTTAGTGGAATTTGACGACTCAAAAGCTTCGATTTAGTGGAGTTTGGCGGTCTGAAATTTGCGATTTAGTGGAGTTTATCATATCTTTGCGCTGATGCCATATCGCCATAACTCGTTGTCATCGGGGAATCTGGGCTGGCGTTTGGAAAATGTAGTGATGATGGAACTGTTTCGTCGCACCAATCCATCATACCAGGACATATATTACTATCGCCCCGGCTCGGCATCACGCAAGGCGGATTTTGTCGTTAAGATAATGGAATTGATTCAGGTTTCGTTTGACATCAGCAATCACAAGACATTAAAGCGAGAGTTGACGGCACTTGCCGAGGCATCCCGGAAATTACAATGTGACAACCTGACTCTTGTCGCACGGCTTTTTCATTTAAAACCTATGGCATGCTTATTGTCATAGTGATATAACTGATTGAGTGTCAATGTACGGACGTGATTCTTCACGTCCACGGTAAATAAACATTTTTACAGAAAAAACGAATGCATTCACACGTGTTTTCTCGGTGGACGTGAAGAATCACGTCCGTACAATACGCAGGTTACCAGTGCGTTGTTTAACGGGTACATTACCTCCGGATTCATTAGATTCGCTATTTGTGGCTTTAAATGAAAGAGCCGTGCTCTTGTCGCCATGTCGCAGACACGTACCGAGGAACTCGACGGCGTCAGAATCAACGTAATATCCGCCCATGAATGGCTCCTTTCCGACTTTTCTTACTGATGGTTCTCGCTTTTGCGATTTCTTAAACTTGCCGGTAACGGGCAAGTCTTATTGGCTTCTTCGCCAGTGACCGGATTCTATTACAGATTTTGGGAAATGCGTCATATTTAATACCTTTGCAATCTCTGAACTTTTCTAATTATGGCTTATCTTCTGCGATTTTTACTCTGCCTTATCCAGTTTGCTGTAGGATGCGTCTTCCTATGGCTGATTTTCTGGGTCATCAATGGTGTAATGTGGCTTTCAGGCGTAGGAGGCGAAGCGTTGTTGACCGATCATTTTCTCGCTCAGTCGGGATCTTTTCTCCGGGCAGTAATTTATCTGATAGGATTCGAATGGCTTTACGGTCTCGCGATGTTTTATATGCTCATACAGCTGAGCAAGACCTCCGATGACGGAGATTTTTTCGACGGTTGGAGCATAGGCACCGGAATAGCGCTCTGCGTATTTATTATAATGGTCTACGACCCGCGCATAGCGGCGCATCTCCCCGCTTTGTTCGCCTCCCCGGTTGAATTTCTCCAGACGAGTTGCGCGGCGCATCTCGTAGGCGGTATCAGCATGACGAATGTGGATTTTTCGGGAAACATCACCGACCCGGTGTACTATACCCTCTTCGACCTGCTCATCGGGGCAGCCGGCGCATTCTGGCTGTTTGCGAAACTCGTCCTCGATAGAGACTGACCGGCGTCGTGGACTCCTGTAATGGTGTCGCGCGCTACAGAAAGACCAGCGCATTCCGCCGCTTTTTGATTTTTGCCTTTTTGAGGGATTTTTCGTAAATTTGCCGTCGCTAACTGTACCCTTTGCTCCGCGGCAGGCGGCGGAGTGGTAGTGCTGTTGGCTATCACTTTGTAAATTAACTATTTATATAATTGCCCGGAGAGGCAACCAACCAATTATCACAATGGTCGTATTCTTCAAAAAAGGGGCTGATCTCATCATTGCGGTTGAGACTGACCATCGGTTCGACGAACTTGAAAAAGAAAAACTTACATGGCTGTTTGACGGCGCCCGTCCGCTGTCGGCAACATCGGTGAAAGGACGTTTTGTCGGACCCCGTAAGGAAATGATTACTCCATGGAGTACAAACGCAGTGGAAATCACCCAGAACATGGGGCTGAAAGGCATTACCCGAATCGAGGAATTCCACCTCACCAAGGAGGAGAAGCCTGTTCACGACAAGATGCTCCAGCGAGTCTACGAAGGGTTGAATTCCAAGGTATTCACCACCTCGCAGGTGGCCGCGCCGATTGAGTATATCGACGATATAACCGAGTATAACAAGCGCGAAGGCCTGGCGCTGAGCGCCGATGAGGAGGAATATCTCCGTTCGCTCGCCAAAAAACTCGGACGTCCGCTCACCGACAGCGAGGTATTCGGCTTTTCGCAGGTGAATTCCGAACACTGCCGTCACAAGATTTTCAACGGCTCGTTCGTGATAGACGGCGAGGAGAAACCGCTCTCCCTCTTCAAACTTATCAAAAAAACCTCGCAGGAAAATCCCGGCGGACTCGTGTCGGCCTACAAGGATAACGTGGCTTTTGTGAAAGGCCCAACCGTGGCTCAGTTCTATCCCACGAATCCGGATCGTCCGGACTATTTTGAGGTTCGCGACCTCGATACCGTGCTGTCGCTTAAAGCCGAGACCCACAATTTCCCCACTACCGTGGAACCTTTCAACGGTGCTGCAACCGGCACCGGCGGCGAAATCCGCGACCGTCTCGGCGGCGGTAAGGCAAGTCTTCCGCTGGCAGGCACCGCTGTCTATATGACCTCTTACCCCCGCATGAGCGAGCAGCACCGCTGGGAATTGATGATGAATCCCCGTGCGTGGCTCTATCAGACGCCATGCGAGATACTTATAAAAGCGTCGAACGGCGCTTCCGATTTCGGCAACAAGTTCGGCCAGCCTCTCATCTGCGGCTCGCTGCTCACGTTCGAACACGATGAAAACGGCCGTATGTATGCCTACGACAAGGTGATAATGCTCGCGGGCGGCGTAGGCTACGCTGCTGCCAAAGATGCCATCAAGGGCGTCCCCGAACCCGGACAGGCAGTCGTGGTTATGGGCGGCGACAACTACCGTATCGGCATGGGCGGCGGTGCTGTCTCGTCGGTAGAGACCGGACAGTATGCCTCGGGAATCGAACTCAATGCAGTGCAGCGCGCCAACCCTGAAATGCAGAAGCGAGTGTCGAACGTAATCCGCGCCCTCGCCGAAAACGACGGTAACCCCATCGTGTCGATCCACGACCATGGCGCCGGTGGCCACCTCAACGCTCTTTCCGAGCTCGTGGAGGAGACCGGAGGTAAAATCGAGATCTCGCAGCTTCCCATCGGCGACAAGACCCTCTCGTCGAAAGAAATCGTCGGTAACGAGAGCCAGGAACGCATGGGCATGGTGCTCCGCAAGGACGATATTGAATATGTGAAGCGCATAGCCGACCGCGAGCGCGCTCCTATGTACGTAGTAGGCGAGACCACGGGCGATGACCGCTTCGTGTTCGAGCAGGCCGACGGTGTGCGTCCCATCGATCTCGGAATGAAGGATATGTTCGGCTCTTCGCCGAAAACCACGCTTACCGATTCTACTGTTGAGATTAAATATAAAGATGTTGAATACGATGCCGCCAATGTGGAGCAGTACGTTACCGACGTGCTCTCGCTCGAGGCTGTGGCCTGCAAGGACTGGCTCACCAATAAGGTAGACCGCTCTGTTACGGGCAAAATCGCACGTCAGCAGTGTCAGGGCGAAATCCAGCTGCCGCTGAGCGACTGCGGTGTCGTAGCGCTCGATTATTCCGGCACAAGAGGCATCGCTACTTCAATCGGCCATGCCCCGCAGGTGGCGCTGATCGACTCCGAGAAAGGTTCGGTAATGGCTGTGGCCGAGGCGCTTACTAATATCGTCGGCACACCTCTCGAAGGAGGTATCAAGGCTCTTTCGCTCTCCGCCAACTGGATGTGGCCCTGTAAGAATCCGGGCGAGGATGCCGCCCTCTATCGCGCCGTTGAAGCGTGCAGCGATTTCGCCTGTGCTATCGGTGTGAATATCCCCACCGGAAAAGATTCTCTCTCCATGACTCAGAAATACGGCGCCGACAAGGTCTATGCTCCCGGCACCGTTATTATTTCGGCCGCAGGTGAGGTTACCGACGTACGCAAGACCGTGACTCCGGTTCTTGCCCGCCGTGATTCCGTTCTGTATTATATAGACTTTTCTTCCGATAAGCTCCGCCTCGGAGGCTCGGCTTTTGCCCAGACCCTCAACCGTCTCGGCGCCGAAGCTCCTTCGGTAACCGATCCGAAGCGTTTTGTAGGCGCATTCGAAGCCGTTCAGAAACTCGTTGCGAAAAACATGCTTCTTGCCGGTCACGATGTTTCGGCCGGCGGTCTGGTCACCGCTCTTCTTGAAATGGCGTTCGCCAATACTGACGGCGGTGTGGAAATTTCCACTGAAGGCTTTGCTGCCGAAGGCGAAAACGACCTTGTGAAGATTCTCTTCGCCGAGAATCCGGCCTACGTGGCTCAGGTGGATCTCCGCAAGGCCGAGAAAGCCGAAGAAATGCTCCGTAAGGCAGGCGTCCGTTTTGTACGTCTCGGTTCTGTAGCCGCCGGCCGCAGTCTCACTGTAAATCACGATGGAAAGAAGCTTCAGCTCGACATTGACCGCCTGCGCGACGTATGGTTCCGTACTAGCTATCTTATGGATGCTGTTCAGAGCGGCGAGCAGTGCGCCCTCAGCCGTTTCGAGAACTATAAAAACCAACCCATACGTTACCGTATGCCCTCCGGCTTCGACGGCAAGCTCGCATCGCGCGGTATAGCCCTGCGCCGCGAGGGTCACGGCTCTCAGAAGGCACGCGCTGCTATAATTCGCGAAAAGGGTGTCAACGGCGACCGCGAAATGGCCTATTCGCTCTATCTGGCCGGATTCGACGTGAAAGACGTACATATGACAGACCTTATGAGCGGCCGCGAGACTCTCGACGACGTCAACATGATAGTGTTCTGCGGCGGATTCTCGAATTCCGACGTGCTCGGCTCCGCAAAGGGTTGGGCGAGCGGCTTCCTTTGGAATGAAAACGCAAAGAACACACTGAAACGTTTCTTCGACCGCCCCGATACCCTTTCGCTCGGCATCTGCAACGGCTGCCAGCTCATGATAGAACTCGGACTCATCAACCCCGAACATCCCCGCAAGACCCGCATGGAACACAACACGAGCCATAAGTTTGAGTCGCAGTTCCTCGGAGTGACCATTCCGCGCAACAATTCCGTTATGTTCGGTTCGCTCGCCGGCAGCAAACTCGGCATATGGGTGGCTCACGGCGAGGGCCGCTTCAACCTCCCCATGCCGATGGCAAGCTATAATGTTGTGGCAAAATACAGCTACACCGCCTATCCGGGCAATCCCAACGGCTCGAAAGCCGCGGTGGCAGGTCTGGCGTCGGCCGACGGCCGCCATCTCGCCATGATGCCGCATCTTGAGCGCGCCATTTTCCCGTGGCAGTGCGGTTTCTATCCCGCCTCACGCCGCAACGACGAGGTGACGCCCTGGATCGACGCCTTCATCAACGCCAGAAAATGGATTGAGGAAAAAGTGGCGAAATAACACTCATAATGGAGTCCGGAAGCGGGCGGAGGCCCTGCGCTCCGGACTCCGTTTACATTTATTGACACTCTAAATTTTGACCTTTTTCCGAAAATGTTGTAATTTTGTCGGAAATTGTTAATTTTAACCCGATACCACACCTCACGGCAAAAGCGTCGTGACGTAAACCGTAACAATCACAAACACCAATCAATATGAGTCTAAACATCATTGTGCTCGCAAAGCAGGTGCCCGACACCCGCAATGTGGGTAAAGATGCAATGAAAGAAGACGGGACTATCAACCGCGCTGCGCTGCCCGCCATCTTCAACCCCGAGGATCTCAACGCTCTTGAGCAGGCTCTCCGTCTGAAGGACGCAAATCCCGGGTCGACAATCACGTTGCTTACCATGGGGCTGCCCCGCGCGGCTGAAATTATCCGTGAGGCCATCTACCGCGGTGCCGACACAGGAATTGTACTGACAGACCGTGCCCTCGGAGGTGCCGACACTTTGGCGACATCCTATTCGCTCGCCCAGGCCGTGAAGAAATTCGGCAATTACGACATAATTCTCGGCGGACGCCAGGCTATCGACGGCGACACCGCTCAGGTAGGGCCTCAGATTGCCGAGAAGCTCGGCATTCCGCAGGTTACGTATGCCGAGGAAATTATTGATGCGACCGACGGTCACGTAACCGTGAAGCGCCGCCTTGAGAACGGCGTGGAGACAGTGAAGGCTCCGCTCCCCTGCGTGGTCACCGTCAACGGTTCCGCCCCCGACTGCCGTCCGCGCAACGCAATGCGTGTGCAGAAATACAAATTCGCTGTTTCGCCCAGCGAAGTGTCGAAACTCACCGAGCGTCAGCAGAAACTCGTTGAGGAGCGTCCCTATCTGAAACTTCAGGAATGGGGTGCCGCATTTGTCGACGCCGACCCCGCTCAGATCGGTTTCGCAGGCTCGCCGACCAAAGTTAAATCGATTGAGAACGTTGTGTTCACCGCCAAGGAGAGCCGTGTGCTCGACGATGACGACGCTCAGATCGAAGACCTCGTTAAGGAACTTATCGCCAACCACACCATAGGATAACACAGAAGAAAATGGATAACAACAATTTAATAGTCTATTGCGAGTTTGAAGACGGCAAAGTGGCCGACGTGAGCCTCGAACTGCTCACCAAGGGCCGCCAGCTCGCCTCGAAATTAGGCGTGAAACTTGAAGCTATCGTTATCGGCGATAACCTCGACAAGGTCGAGGAGCAAGTGTTCCCCTATGGCGTCGACGTGCTCTACAAGGTAGCAGACAAACGCCTCTATCCTTACACCACCAATCCTCACGCCGCAGTCCTCATCAACCTCTTCCGCGAAATCAAGCCGCAGATCTGCCTGATGGGTGCAACCTGCATCGGCCGCGACCTCGGCCCCCGCGTCAGCTCATGCCTCCACAGCGGTCTTACAGCCGACTGCACCTCGCTCGAAATCGGCGACCACAAGGACGTGAAGACCGGCAAGGAATACACCGACCTCCTTTACCAGATCCGCCCCGCATTCGGCGGCAACATTGTGGCTACCATCGTCAATCCCGAGTGCCGTCCCCAGATGGCAACGGTGCGCGAGGGTGTGATGAAGAAAGAAGTGTTCGATCCCGCCCACAAGGGTGAGGTCATCAATCTCGACCCCGCGAAATATGTGAGCGACGCCGATTTCGTTGTTGAAATCATCGACCGCCATATCGAGAAGTCGAAAATCAACATCAAAAATTCGCCCATCATCGTGGCCGGCGGTTACGGAGTGGGTTCGAAAGAGAACTTCGACCTGCTCTTCGAACTTGCCGACACACTTGGCGCAGAAGTAGGCGCATCGCGTGCGGCTGTCGACGCCGGATTTACCGAACATGCCCGTCAGATAGGCCAGACAGGCGTCACCGTCCGTCCGAAACTCTACATTGCCTGCGGTATCTCCGGTCAGATCCAGCACATAGCCGGTATGCAGGACAGCTCCATCATCATTTCGATCAACAACGACCCCAATGCCCCGATCAATTCCATCGCCGACTACGTGATTACCGGCAATATCGAGGATGTCGTGCCCAAGCTGATCAAATATTACAAGAAAAACTCCAAGTAAAATGGCAAACTTTTATACCGACAACCCCGCTCTCAAGCACCATCTTACCCATCCGCTGATGGAGAAGATAGTTGCCCTCAAGGAGCGCAACTATACCGATGCTGAGAAATACGATTACGCTCCCCTCGACTTCGAGGATGCGATGGACAGCTACGACAAGGTTCTCGAAATTGTAGGCGAAATCTGCGGCGATATCATCGCAGGCAACGCTGAGGACGTCGATCATCAGGGCCCCCGCGTGGAAAACGGCAGGGTGATTTATGCTGACGGAACCAAAGAAAACCTCGAGGCATGCCGCAAGGCCGGCCTGATGGGCATGGCAATGGCACGCCGCTACGGCGGTCTGAACTTCCCGATTACCCCCTATATCATGGCGGCCGACATAGTAAGCCGCGCCGACACCGGTTTTGAGAATCTCTGGGGACTTCAGGATTGCGCGGAGACCATCTATGAGTTTGCCGACGAAGACCAGAAGCAGCGTTACATTTCGCGCGTTTGCCAGGGCGAGACAATGTCGATGGATCTCACCGAGCCCGATGCCGGTTCCGACCTCCAGTCGGTGATGCTCAAGGCAACGGAGCAGCCCGACGGCACGTGGCGTCTCAACGGAGTGAAGCGCTTCATCACAAACGGCGACTCCGACATCCATCTGGTGCTCGCCCGCAGCGAAGCCGGCACGAAAGACGGCCGCGGTCTGTCGATGTTCATCTACGACAAGCGTAACGGCGGTGTGACTGTCCGCCGCATCGAGAACAAGATGGGTATCAAAGGTTCGCCTACATGCGAACTCGTGTTCAAGAACGCAAAAGCCGAACTCGTCGGCAGTCGCCGTCTCGGCCTCATCAAATACGTGATGGCTCTTATGAACGGCGCCCGTCTCGGCATCGCCGCCCAGAGTGTCGGCGTAAGCGAACTCGCTTACCGCGAGGCTCTCGCTTATGCCCGCGACCGCAAGCAGTTCGGCAAGGCAATCATCGAGTTCCCCGCTGTTTACGAGATGCTCGCCGTAATGAAAGCGAAACTCGACGCATCGCGTTCGCTTCTTTATGAGTGCGCCCGCTTCGTAGATATCTATAAGATCTACGACGATATCGCAAAAGAGCGCAGCCTCACACCCGAGGAGCGTAAGGAATCGAAGCAGTACAGCCGCCTGGCCGACGCTCTTACTCCTCTGGCAAAGGGTCTCGGCAGCGAATATTGCAATCAGAACGCCTATGATTGCATCCAGATTCACGGCGGCTCCGGTTTCATGAAGGATTACGCCTGCGAACGCCTTTACCGCGACGCACGTATCACCTCCATCTACGAGGGCACCACTCAGCTGCAGGTTGTGGCAGCCATCCGCCACGTCACTACCGGCACCTACCTCAACCTCATCCGCCAGTACGAGGCTCAGGACTTCAAGCCCGAACTCATTGATATGAAAGAACGCCTCGTTAAACTCACCGCCGTTTATGCAGAGGCTGTAGAGAAAGTGGGTGCAGCCGGCGATGCCGCCTACAGCGACTTTATGGCACGCCGCCTCGTTGAGATGGCAGGCAACATCATCATGGCCTACCTGCTGCTCTCCGATGCCAACCGCAACGATGATTTCCGCCGTTCGGCCGAGGTTTACTGCAACCTCGCCCAGGCAGAGGTGGCAAAGCACAGCGAGTTTATCAACTCGTTCGCTCCCGCCGAGCTCGAAGCTTACAAGGCAGACTGATTTTACAAAAGACAATAATACCGGAAGGACAGGCAGCCCCTGTCCTTCTGTTTTTACCGGATGGACTACAATAAACTGCGGCTCAAATACAGCGGAAACGCTGAAAAAATGGACGAGATTCTGCAACAGGAATGCCGCGAGAAGACACGCCGTAAATTGCCGCAGACGCTGAAATGCGACGCATTCCGATTTCCGTCGCTTGCAGTTGCAGAAATGGCTACATCGGATATCGTGGCAGAGGAACACTGCCGGATGCTCGATGGTGCGCGCTCGGTCATAGACATGACGTGCGGACTTGGTATCGACGCCTTTGCAATGGCTCGCAGTGGCTGCAAGGTCACGGCCGTGGAACTCGATGCTGTCACTGCCGCAGCCGCCACGCATAATGTCGCGGCACTCGGATTGACTGGCGTCGTTGAGGTGGTGGAGGCCGACAGCGTTGAATGGCTGCGCTCCAATCCGAACCGAAGGGCTGATCTGATTTTCATCGATCCCGCTCGGCGCGACAGCGCAGGGCGCCATTTCGCGCTCGCCGACTGCCGTCCCGACGTGGTAACGAACCTTCAGCTGCTCACTGAGCGCTGCCGCAGGCTTATAATAAAGGCGTCGCCCATGCTCGACATCTCGGCAGTGCGCCGCGAGCTGCCGGTTGAACAGACAACGGTGCTGATCGGAACGCGCAGCGAGTGTAAGGAGTTCGTGACTGTAGTACCGGGCAACGGCGACATTGTGTGCGTCACGCTGCTGCCCGACGGAAGGCGTTGCGAATTCCGTTTTTCGCCGGCTGAAGAGACCGGGGCTATGGCAGAGTATGCTGTCCCGGATGCGGGCTGGTATCTTTACGAGCCTTATCCCGCGTTGATGAAGGCCGGAGCGAGCCGGCTGCTTTCGCAACGCTTCGGTGTGGCGAGGCTCCATCCGAATACAAATCTGTATGCATCGCCGCGGAAGATAACTGAATTCCCGGGATCCATGACGGTGATAGAGGCGGTTGTGCCCTTCGACAAAAAAGGAATCCGGAGCATCTCCGCAGCGTGGCCGGAGCTTAACGTTGCAACCCGCAACTTTCCAATGAGCGCGCCCGAACTCGCGCGGCGTCTGAAAACGAAAGACGGTGGTAACCGGAAACTATTCGGCACCACCGTCGGTGATAATCGGAAGGTCATGATCATTTCTGCATCATGCGCGCCATAGTGCGCTTGTCCTCGCGCTCTTTTATCGACTGGCGTTTGTCGTATTCCTTTTTTCCGCGGCCGATACCGATTACTAATTTTGCGAGTCCGCGGTCGTTGATGAAAAGCCGCAGGGGCACGATTGTGAATCCGGCTTCTTTGCCCGATTTTCCGAGTTTGGCGATCTCCTTTTTGTTGAGCAGGAGCTTGCGGTCGCGGCGTGTGCCGTGGTTATTGTAGGTGCCGTAGAAATATTCGGCTATATACATGTTTTTAATCCATACTTCACCGCGGTCTACGTAGCAGAAGGTATCGGCGAGGCTTGCTTTGCCAAGGCGGATTGATTTTATTTCCGTGCCCGTAAGTACTATGCCGGCAGTGAAAGTGTCGGATATGGCATAGTCGAAAGTGGCACGTTTGTTCTTTATGTTGACGTCTTTTTTTATGTTCATTTCAGGAGGGTATAATCAATGAAAACAGAAAATAAATGAGATACGGAGGCACGATTACGCCGGGAATAGCCACGAGCATGAACTGTCCTTCGCTCCCGTGTGCCACCTCCATGTAGGCGGTGCCTTTCCACATTATTATCGCCACGTAGATCGGCAGGAAAAAGAGAACGACCGTGGTTATCGGCAGGCAGTTTACCAGCAGTGAAATCAGCGAGAGGAGGCCGAGACTGTACATTACGAACGTCTTTATGCGGTTCTCGTTTGTTTTGCCGTTGAGCATCGGGCCGATGAATACCGACAGGATAAAGGTGCCTATAAAATAGGATAGGAAGTACATCATGAAAACAAGCACGGCTTTCAGAAGTTCTCCGATAAAGGAGCAACCCGTTTTGTAAAGCATCTCTACAAAAATGCTGAGAGCCGTAACGGCTATGAGAGGGTAAAATCCCCTGACTGCAATTACGTCGGCGCGGCTGTCGGTTTTCGCAATGTCTTCCCAGCCGTTTCCGGGCGACAGCACGAGCTGGAACAGATTCTGTAGAAAAAGCTTCATGAGACTTCGGATTAGTAATACAAAATTAGCGCAAATCGCCGAAATAAAGAAATCCCGAAAATAAAAATGTGGCGAATCTTGCTTTATCGGGGCAAATTGACTACTTTTGTAAAAAATAATCTCTAACGAATAAATGGAAGTAACCGGAAAAATAATTGTTGCCCTTCCCGAAGTAGGGGGCACCTCCCGTGCCGGAAACGCATGGAAAAAGCGTGAATATGTTCTCGAAACCCTGGAGACCTATCCCAAAAAGGTAGCGTTCAACTTCTTCGGCGACCGCGTGGATCAGTTCCCGCTCAACGTCGGCGACGTGGTGACAGTGAGCTTCGACATAGACAGCCGTGAGTTCAACGGCCGCTGGTATGTAGACCTCCGCGCCTGGAAATCGCAGCCCGCGCAGCAGCCCGCAACCGAACCTGCTCCCGCAAACTACGGCCCCGCCACCCAGATGCCCGGCGGATATACTCAGGCCGGTGCCGCAGTGCCTCCTCCTCCCGCAGTTGATCTCGGCACTTCGGAAAATGACGATCTTCCTTTCTGAATAAACGGACAGCAATCCAACCTACAGGTCGGGAGCGGACGCACAGGCATTCGCTCCCGACTGTTGTTTGCCATACCGCAAACAATAGAGAGCTAAGCAGCTCCCTGACTTTCCAAAATGTACTTATTCAATAGTTATCATGACATATTTTTGTGTGCCGAGACCCAACTGTTCAGCATAGTCGAGCAGATGGGTGCCGTTGCGTTCGGCTATACGTTGCTCCATGTGGATTTTGCCGTGATCCGGTGAGTTGTGGATTGCATCCACACAGGCACGGTCAAGAGCGACGGGGTCGAGTGAGGCGAAGATACCTATATCGGCCATCTGCACCGGCGCCGGATGAGCCACACAGTCGCAGTCAACCGAAAGGTTGTTGGCGACAGAGATATAAAGAATATGGTCGCCCGCATGGTCAGTGATTGCTTTTGATGACTCTGCCATTGATTCAAGAAAATCGTTCTGATCGGCACGGTCTCCCCACCAATTGTCGGCATCATGATTCTTCCCGGCGGTATGCACCCATGCCTTGCCGCTGCTTGACTGCATGCCGATTGCCATGTTCTTCAAGGCTCCTCCGAATCCTCCGCTGGGATGACCTTTGAAATGCGACAGCACTATCGTGAAGTCATAGTCAAGCCAGTTCTTACCTATATAGGCAAGATTGAGATGTCTGCCGCCGGCAACTGGTAATGCGGTTTCACCGTCATTGTCCATGATGTCTATCGGCGCTATTGCCGTAAAACCATGTTCCTCGGCCGTTTTCAGGTGGTCTGATGAATGACGCCTTGAACTTTGATATGCAGTGTTACACTCTACGAGTGTCGCGTTCAATCCCTGCACCAGCGGGGCAATCAATGCCGGAGAAAGATGGTTGGGATTGCCGCTTTCGCCGAAAGAAAGTTTTACGCATACCTTTCCTGTGGCTCGACGATCAAGCGCGTCATAAATCTTCAGGAGGTTTTCAGGAGTAATATCTTTGATGAAATACACTGTGGCTACTGAATCCGATGTAGTCGGAGACACCTGCTGTGCATTTGTTTGCCCAAATGTCATAACTGCCATAAGTGCAGCGAGAATATATGAAAGTTTATTCATGAAAATCTTTGCTAATAAGTCTATTGAGCCTTTCGGCATGGGCTTTGGCGCGTCCTCGGAACGTGGCGAGTTGTTCTTCGTCTGTGTTTCCGGCAATCATCATACCGCCGGAGAACACATAGCCGCCCCATTCCATCTGACAGTGGTTGGGGATTCCGGCAAATGGCGGCATAAGGTCGTCGATTGTCATTTTCTGCACACCGTAACGGCTATACATATCAGCCGAACCTCCTGCTGTGAATGAGGCGATGAACCGTTTGCCTTTCAGCTTGTCGCCTCCATGTCCGTATGCGAAGCCGTAAGCCAGCACTTCCTCCATCCACTTGTGCATGACAGAGGGGCAGCTATACCACATGATCGGGAACTGGAGTATGATTGTGTCGGCATCGAGCAGTTTCTTCTGTTCTGCCACCACATCTATATTGCCGTCGGGATAAAGTTCCGTTATGTTGCTTATCTCCGCATCGGGATTGATGCGCGTGAATTCCTTTATGATAGCTCTGTTGGCTACCGAGTCTTTCCAATATGGATGACCCACTATGACTAATATCTTTTTCATCGGTATTTTTTATTTTCCTGTAAGTTCTTCCTGTTCTTTAGGATAACGCGCGCCTTCTATTACGAAAGAATCAAGATGACGGCGTATCTCGGCGAGTTCGGCATCACTGAAATGGACTTCAACCGCGCCTATATTGTCCTCTATCCGGTTTATATGTTTGGTTCCCGGAATAGGAACAATCCATGGTTTCTGGGCAAGAAGCCATGCCAGAGCGATCCTTGCCGGAGTAGTTCCCTTTTTGCGGGCGAGTTCCTCCACATAAGCGGCAAGAGCGACATTATGCTGGAAATTCTCACCTTGAAAACGGGGAATGTGGCTTCTGAAATCATCATCCGTGAATTTGGTCGAGGCATTGAACCGTCCTGCGAGCATAGCTTTTCCGAGTGGACTGAAAGGGACAAAGCCGATTCCGAGTTCCTCAAGCGTTGGCAACAGTTCCTTCTCCGGTTTCCGGTACCACATGGAGTATTCACTCTGTACGGCAGTTACCGGACAGACTGCATTGGCACGCCTTACTGTTGAGGCAGCCGCTTCCGAGAGGCCCCAATGCAATACTTTACCCTCTTTTATCAGTTCGGAAAGGCACTGTGCCACTTCCTCTATCGGAGTGTCTGGATCTACGCGATGTTGATAGAACAAATCCACATAGTCTGTCTGAAGGCGTCGCAAAGATGCTTCGAGAGAACGGCGTATTACCTCCGGTTTGCTGGACAATCCCGTCGGTCGGTTATCCTTATCCATATTCGGATTTTCCAGATTGTAGCCGAATTTTGTAGCTATCACGACGTTATCCCGATAGGGTTTGAGAGCTTCGCCCACAAGTTCTTCGTTTGTTCCCATAGTATATACCTGCGCGGTATCGAAAAAAGTGATTCCGAAGTCAACCGCTTTGCGTATGACATCTATACAGGTCGATTTATCGGGATAAGGAGGATAACTTTGGGTAAACCCCATGCAACCGAGTCCGATTGCCGATACTTCAAGCTGGTCTTTTCCTAAATATCGTTTTTCCATAATCCTAATACTTTTTTATTCCGGACATGGTATCGTATATATGCGTTTTACCTCGTCCACTTTATTATAATCGAATATCAGCGGTTTACGGGTATCCAATCCTGCGATTAAAGACATCTCATTTTCCGACAGATTGAAATCAAAAATCTCGGAATTCTCAACAATGCGCTCAGGTCTTACTGATTTGGGAATGACAACCACACCTCTCTGTACGTTCCAGCGGAGTATGACCTGTCCGACTGTTTTCCCATGAGAGCGCGCAATATCGGTTAACAGAGGATTACAGAAAATATCGTTCTTCCCTTCAGCAAACGGGGCCCATGCTTCCAGTTGGACGCCGGTTTCTCTACAAAGATTCCGCATACCAGTCTGCTGAGTGAATGGATGACATTCCACCTGATTCACCATAGGTTTGACTTCCGATGAAAGACAAAGATCTGTGAGATGTGCCTCGGAAAAATTGCAGACTCCGATACTGCGGATTCGTCCTTCATGGTAAAGTCGTTCCATAGCACGCCAGGTTCCGGTGACATCTCCGTAAGGCATGTGAACAAGGTATAAGTCGAGATAATCCTGTCCGAGTCGTTTGAGTGAATTTTCAAACGCCTTCATCGTGCGGTCATAGCCCATCTGACTTGTCCAGACTTTGGTGGTAAGGAATATCTCACTTCTGTTTATGCCGGATTCATTTATAGACTTTCCGACGGCATCTTCGTTGTCATATACGGAAGCTGTGTCTATCAAACGATAACCAGCTTTAAGCGCATATCCGACAGCGTCAAGGCATTGTGCCGCATCAGGAATCTGGAAAACACCAAATCCCTCGATGGGCATCAATACTCCGTTGCTGAGTTGTACTTTAGCGATATTCATTTGTCGCTTGATTCGATATTGTCGTCTTTCCAGACTTGTTTTGCGAGATTGAACGCCGCCCACGCCTTAGGCCAGCCTGCATAGAAGGCAATGTGGGTGATGATTTCGGCAGCCTCGCTGTGGGTTATGCCATTCTTCTTAGCCTCCTGAAGGTGGTAGGTCAGCGAGTTGTCGGTAATGCCCTGTGATATGAGCGAAGTGATTGTGACGAGGCTTCGGTCACGCAGGGACAGTAAGTCATTGCGGCTCCATACCTCACCGAAAAGTATGTCGTCGTTGAGATGGGCGAACTCAGGGGCGAAATCGCCAAGTTGCTGCCTTCCGGCAGTCTGAATAATTTTCTGTGCCATATTGTTTTGTGTGTTGATATAATTTACAACTTTATTAGATGGGTTAAGTTCAGTCTGGTCAAGAAGCTGAAGGTTCTTGACCATGTGAAGTGTCCCCTGTTTGTATTTCTGGAAGTGAGCAGAGGCTATGTGTGAGCGATACGACTCCTGTGAGGCATACGTTTCAAGAATTGTTATGTTACAGGGATTCTCCTTTTCCTGCACCGCATACATGGTAAGCACTCCGGGTTCTGTGCGCAAGGAAATTTCGCCGACTTCTGTTGCAAACTTCATATACTCGTCAAGATACGCAGAATCGACCTCCACTTTTGACAGTCGGATTATACCATCAGCCGACATCGGCAGCTTCGCGCACATTGCCGGTTCATTTTTCTGTTCCAGTCCTTTATCTCCGCTGAATAGTCTTTCAGCATTACCGGAAAACATGTCCGACATATATGGCAGAAGGTTCTGATTTTTCGCTACATTGTCTTCCAAGAGCCTTTTCCCAGAAACAAGAACTTGCGCCGGAAGATACGGATAATCCGAGCCGTAAAGCAGATGTTCGGGCGTGGTTATGCTCAATAATGCTTCAAGGACATCTGTCGTGGGACTGCCTGCGAGGTCATAGTAAAGGTTTTTCATATTGGCCTCCCAGTCCACTTCCTTCATTATTCCTTTGGCTACCATAGCACGATGAATATTTTTCATTCTTGGAATAGCCAACGGTAAGAATGAACCGCAATGAGGAATCACAAACTTAATGTTCGGATAACGTGCTGGCACATTGTTCGCAATCATGTTGATTACGGCGCGGGTCGTTTCTGCAGGATATTCGTATATAGCGAGGGGCGTTGTTGATATTATTTCCTCATTTACCGGAACGGGGCGATGCGGATGAAGAATTACCACGGCGTTACGTTCATCAAGAACTTTCATCAGAGAGTCAAGTTCAGCATCTCCGAGATATTGACCTCGACTGTTCGTGGCGAGTTTTATGCCGTCGGCTCCGAGTGTGTCAAGAGCATATTTAGCTTCTTCGATTGCAGCGTTGACATCCGGCAATGGCAGTGATGCACAAAACATGAACTTGCCGGGATATTGTGCTTTAATCTGTGCAGTACAGTCATTATACTCCCTTATCTGTCTGCGACATTCCTCAATATTACCATAATAAGGTTGAGGCGCAGGCATGGACAGAACGGATGTCGCGATTCCAGCCTCTTCCATAAACCGGAGGTGCGCTTTCACATCCCAATGCGGCAACGGGAAAGTTTCTTCCATTGACGCGCCCTTTGACTCCAAGAATGAAATGAACTCAGGGAATACATTATGGCAATGTATGTCAACTGCCTGTTGCGCCTTTAATGGTTGTGCCATTGCCAACATGATTCCGGCTGTAATGATTGAATATACGCTCTTTCTCATCGGTGGAATTATATCATTGGATTCTCCCATGAACCGCGAGTGTCCACTTCTGCATCATCGGCGGCTTTTTCCAGTTCCAGAATGTCTGCTTCTGCAAGACCGGATTTTAAGGCCTTGACAGCATCGGCAATCTGGGATGTGCCTGTCACACCTATGATGGGAGTCGTTTCTTTGGCGATAGCCCATGCAAGGGCTACTTGCGCAGGATTCAGTCCATACTTGTCGCCGATACTCTTCATGACGGCAACGAGTTTTTCAATTCGCCCCATCATCGGATTGTATGTCTGTCCTCTTTGACTGTCGGCGGGGAGCGGATGCTTCGTATCGTATTTGCCGCTTATCGCACCTTGTTCAAGCACCATGTATGCCCAGAAGTCTATTCCGTTTTCCTTGCAATAATCAAGGATGCCTGCTTTTTCTGAAGAACGATAAAGCAGGCTGTAATGATTCTGGACAGCGGACAGCTCAACTCCTTCTGCGGAAAGAATTTCTTTGGCACGTTTTATTTGCTCAAGGTTATGGTTCGACACACCAACGTTCCTTACTTTTCCCGCCTTTACAAGCGGAGCGAGATATGGAGTCCAACGCTCAACATCAGCCGGATTGTGTATCCAATATATATCTATATAGTCCGTGCCGAGTCTTTGCAGACTGTCATCAAGCATGGCTTCTACCGGATTCTCTGCGTTTCCTGCGACCTGAGGTGTAAATTTGGTAGAAAGAATAATTGTATTGCGTTCTACAGTCTTTACAAATGAGCCGAGAATGCTCTCCGATGCTCCCATGCCGTAAACAAAGGCTGTATCCCAGCAGTTAAGACCGTTTGACATGGCTTCGTCAAATACGGATTTCAGTTGCTCTGTAGCTATATGGTTGCCAAATACTTGATCGCCACCGACAGCTCCGCTGCCCCACGACCATGTGCCTAACACGATTGATGATTTATTTTTCATATTTATATTCATATTCATTATGTTATTTACTATATTCTTCATCGGAGACTGCACGCAACTGTACGACATGACCATCAAAGGAATGTTCAGTTACAGTTATACATACCAGCGGTTTTTCTGGTGTCGCACCATTCCAGTGTCGCACATTGGCTTGAGATACAATCACGTCGCCTTTCTTTATGATACGTTTTTCTTTGCCTTCTTCCTGATAGAAACCTTCACCGTCCAGCACAAGTAGTGTCTGTTCTACATTGGGATGATAATGCCAGAAGTTTCTGCTGCCGGGTGAAAACCGAAAATGGGTTATCATGGTATTGCCTCCACTCTTCAATAAAGACAGATGAACTTCTCCGGTATTGCTTTCCGATGATGCTATGTTTTCCGCAGGGAAAATAAGCTGCTGATTGTCTGTTATTTCCTGTGCGGTTATATTAACGTGCATGGAAATCGCAACTAAGGTGGCGCAGACTATTGTTTTGACTTTCATGTTGCTGATGCTTATAACATTATTTTTTTAGTCTGAATCATATTGCCGTTTGTATATCTGACAATATATATGCCTTTAGGCAGATTTTCAGGGTCTGCGACCCTCAATCCCGAAAGATTATATATCGCCATAGTTTTGTCTGTAACGTAATCACTTGCAACAGATTCTATTCCGGCAAGGCTATCGTAGCCGATGGCCTTCAACCAATCTGAAATCAATGTTGCCGCGTTAGATGTCTGTGAAGACCGTATCCATAAACTCGGAGTAAGAAATTTTCCGTCAGGAATCAGGCGTTTTGTATCGCCTTCCACTCCGCTGATACCGCTGCTTGCACTCGAAACAATCAGACCTATGTTTTTGCCAGCCATTTCCGCTCCGTGCTGAAAAAGAAATGTCTGCATCGGCGCGGCCATGTTGCTCCACCAGAGGGGGGCACCGATTATAACCGTGTCATACTCGTCGAGATTTACATTGATGGGGTCGATTGCGGGATAAGAGTCCGGATTATTGGGATTGTTCCTTATGGCAGAAATCAATGCGCTGCCGATGGCATAGTTGTTGGCGGCATAGTCCAGTCCTTTCTCAGCCGGTTCCACTCGCATCACGTCTGCCTCTATTTGTGAGCATAGTTCGGTTACTATTCTGTGTACGTTGTTGGTGTAGCTGTAATATACCACCAGTGTCTTTGCTTGTGCAAAGGCTGCTGTCGCCAGCAAAACAAATATTGTCAGAAATTTTTTCATATCCATTGTTTTTTAGATTCTCTTTATAAACTTAGCCGGCACACCTCCGACAACTGTATCCGGTGCCACATCCTTGGTAACGACAGCACCTGCGGCAACGATAGCATTGTCGCCTATCGTTACTCCGGGCAAAATTGTTGCGTTTGAGCCTATCCATACATTTTTGCCCAATATTATCGGAGCCGGGCGCGTGGTCTTGCGCCGTTCCGGTTCCAGTTCGTGATTGAGGGTGGCGAATACTACATTATGGCCTATCTGGCATCCGTCGCCGATGGTTACGCCGCCATGATCCTGAAAATGGCAGCAGGCGTTGATGAACACTCTTTCCCCGATATTGATATTCTTTCCATAATCGGTATAGAATGGCGGAAATACACGGAGCGAGGAAGATACTTTATATCCGAACAGTTCAGACAGAAGTTCTCTTACTTCGTCGGGGGTACGGTAAGCTGTGTTCAGCAAGAATGTAATGCGTCTTGCCTCATTGCTCATCTTATCCATGAAGCTGTGTATGTCTTCAGAATCAAGAGCCTGTCCGGTCTTTACTAATTCTTTGAAATCTTCCGCTGTCATATTATTGTCGTTCAAATTTTACTTTTATGTTCCCGGCGGTTCTCAACGCCTCTATTCCATCGCCCTCAATATGACCGATTTTGATAAGATCATTGCTATAAGACCAGCTCTTACAAAAGATAGCCACGTTTTTCCAAGGTGCATAAATAGTAATATCTCCGGGAACCGGCGCACATCCGCGTTTCACGCCTGCCATATCGAGTGCCGGGTCTGGATAGAAAATCTTTTCAGTGGTATTGTTGAAATCTTCAAGAGTTACCTCTAAGGGCAGGCGGGACAAAAAATCCCGTCCTGTGGCGTTATCTTCCATTGTCGCCGTAATGGTTTTGTCTCCAATTATGATATTCATTTTCATTGATTCGTCAGTTTCTTCATGGTTCCCTTCTGATGGTTTTGTCGTTTCCGATTGAGTCGGAATCTCCGGATCATCATTTCCACCACCACAGGCAGTAATCGAAAGAGCTGCAAACAAAATAACTGATGCAAACATATTCTTACTCATAGTCTTAATTGTTTGTTTCTACGAACTCGACACAAGACGGACGTATCCCCATATCCCGTAAAATCGCCATTTCGTTTTCTTCAAATAAAATAGCTTTGTCACTGTCGTTTTGTAGGTCTCTTAAGATGCCCTCCTGACACATAAAATGACTGATTACCTGTTGAGGGGTAATGGAATAGCGGGAGGCAATGTAATCGATCACCTCGTCGCTACATACAGATTTCGGTACTGTTATCTTGCTGTCCATAGTTTCTATAATTTGACATTGCAAAATTAGACAGCCTGAAGGTAATGAGGTATCCAAATTCTTGGGAATCCATATCAAAAACACTGAATCGGCTTATCATCTCGCGGAATTTTCGTAACTTTGCACTTGACAATCAAGTCAATGACTATGACAAAAATACTGAAAGTCAACAAAACTTCCGATTACAGCGAGTATCATGGAGTAACAGACAGGCATCCGCTGATAACTGTCATTGACTTCTCTGAAATCTCGCCGATACGTCATAGCCTTAACAGATACGGTGTTTATGGCGTTTTCGTACAGGAGGACAATGACCTTGACCTGACATATGGGTGCGGAAGATATGATTACAGGGACGGCTCGCTTATCTGCGTCGCGCCGGGGCAGATTGGCGGCAAGGAGGACAACGGCGAAAGAGACTCGATAGGTGGATGGGCTTTGCTTTTCCATCCAGACCTCATACATGGCACACAACTTGAAAAAGAAATCAGGCATTACTCTTTTTTTGATTACAGTGTCAACGAGGCCCTCCACATGAATGAGAAGGAGCATGACATTGTGGTGGCAATATTCAAGCGTATAAAATCGGAAATAGATGATCCGCACGATGACTTCCAAAACGACATACTTGTCGGATATATTTCTCTGTTGCTTAAATATTGTCAACGATTTTATAACCGTCAGTTCATAACGAGAAAATTGTCCAATAACGATATTCTCTCAAGATTCGACAGTTTCCTGAACGGATATTTCACAGACGACCTTCAACTGAAAAAGGGACTACCGACTGTGAACAGCTGCGCCGAACATCTTTGTATGTCAACCAATTATTTCAGCGATCTGATAAAGAAAATGACAGGAGAAAGTCCGGGGCGTTTAATCCGACAGTTTATTATCCGGCAGATAAAGAATGAACTTGCATCCGGACTTACAGTAGCGGAGGCGGCATATAAGCTCGGTTTTGAATATCCAGCCCATCTGAGCCGCATGTTCAAAAAAGAAACCGGCATGACTCCTACAGGCTATATTTTACAATTCGACCGTGTTTGCACCTGAGCCCGTTGCGCCTGATCCTATTTTAATGTAGGTTCTTTTATAAAAAATCGCCGCGACCCGAAGGTGCGGCGATTGGTGTAATCTTCAAGTAGAAAACCCGGACAGCGGGAATTACTTTCTGATACCGAGCTCTTTCTTGGCGATGATTGCGCGGTAGCGGTTGATGTCGGTGCGGATGAGATAGTCGAGCAGGCGACGACGCTTACCTACAAGTGCCTTAAGAGCTCTCGCTGTCGTATAATCTTTGTGGTTTGACTTGAGGTGTTCAGTCAAGTGAGCGATACGGACGGAGAATAATGCAATCTGTGCTTCAGGCGAGCCAGTGTCAGTCTTGCCCTGGCCGTACTTCTCAAAGATTTCTACTTTTTCTTCAGAACTTAAGTGCATTCTTTAGATATTTTTAGATAGTTAATAAAATTTAGCGCACAAAGGTAGTGAAAATATCCGAGACGGCAAACAAAACCGCCTGAAAGTTTATTCGCACAGGCCTTTATGTGATAGGGGCGGCTCCGGTCAGTCGAGATTGAGTTTGTCTTTGGAGGGGTTGCGGTAGTGGATTTTGTGCTCCAGATACTCCTGAGTGGCGATGAGGGTGGGCTTGGGAAGGCGCTCGTAGAAACGGGAGATTTCAATCTGTTCGCGGTTTTCGGAAACTTCCTCGAGGTTGTCGCTTAAGGAGGCGAATTCCTGAAGTTTCTTCTCGAGATCGTGTTTCATTTCGGCGCCGATCTGGTTTGCACGTTTAGCGATTATGCAGACCGTCTCGTAAACGTTGCCCGTGTCTTCGCTCATCGAAATCATGTCGCGGGTCTGAGTGTTGAGGGGAGCGTTGGTTTTTTTGTAGTCCATATACTTTTCTGAATTGTTATATATGAAGTTGTCGTGATTATTCTGCTGCGTAGCGCGAGGCTATTTTGAAAATATTGTCGGCTTCCTCGCGGTGGGGACTGTCCGGGTAGTTGTTGATAAACGAGTAGTACTCGTCGATAACCTCGCGGAAGCGGTCGGCTTTTTTCTCCTCGATACTCTGATCGGCTTCCTGATAGCGCGATTTAAGTATGAGAAGTTCGAGATCTTCCTTATATTTGGAATAGGGATAATCCTTTATGGCGTTGCGCGCTACTATGATTGCGCTTTCGTAATTGTTGCCGAGATAGGTGCCGAGATTGTAGTAGAGTTGTGCGTTCTGGAGCTGTTTGAGGGTAAGTTTGTCCTGAAGCTCGAAAATAGCGTTCTGGGCAATCGAGACTTTGTCGCTGCGGGGAAAATAGTCGAGAAATGCCTGGAGTTCCTCTATGGCCTTGAGGGTTCCGCTTTGGTCGAGCTGCGGCTCTGGCGAATCGAGATAATAGCCGTAGCCTGAATAGAAGCGTGCGAGTTCAGTATATTTGCCTTTCGGGTATCTGTTGTAATAGGTTTTGAAATAGGCGCCCGAGTTGGCATAATCCTTATTTTCGTAATGGCTGAGCGCGAGCAGATACAGAGATTCTTCCGCCTTGTCGGAACCCTTGAAGGTGGTTACGATGTCGGTAAGCACGGTGGCTGCCTGCACGTACTTTTTCTGTTCGAAAGCGCGGCGTGCGAAATCGAGTTTGTAGTCGTTGTCAGTACTTTTCAGCACCTTCTGATACTCACCGCAGGCGGTGAGTGCGAGGGCGGCAAGAAGCATGATTATATATTTGCGCATAAAAGGGAATGCAAATGGGGTTTTCGTTACAATTTGCAAAATTAGTGATTTTACACCATATTACCCAATTATAGAGCCGTTAAATTTAAATAAATCGACGAAATAGCGGGCAAATGCCTTAAAGTTCTGCCAATTCCCTGCGAATGTCAGCAAAATTTAGTATCGTTTCCTAATTTTCCATCCAATGCTGCGGCGTGGTTGCGCGCGGCGCGCGAGCGGAGATATGCCTCGATGCTGTCGGCGTGGCGATGGTTGTGGAGGTCGGTGCCGAGGAAATCCGCCATGCCTTTTTCAATAAGCATCTCTGCGGTTTTCTTCTCCATTTTTCCGTAGTGGCCCGCAAGGCTCAGAACGTTGATCTGAAAGAGCGTGCCGGCGCGGTGGAGCGCCTCGTAGCGGCTCGGATTGTCGTAACTGTAATATGGATAGCGCTCGGGATGGGCGAGTATGGGGATGAGTCCCTTCAGACGGAGATCGTAGAGAAACTGGTCGAGCTGAAAAGGCTCCTGAACAAACGAGTTCTCAACGAGAATATAGTTGTTGGGGTAGGGCACGATCAGTCCGGCGTTCAGCTGGCTTCTGAAGAAGTCGTCGATTCGGTTTTCGCTTGAGCGGGAAACTTCCATACCGATGTTGCGGTGACGGAGTTCATCGTTAAGTTCCTCGAGGGCGGGGTCGAGTATGTCGGGAGTGTTCTGGAAGGAAGATTCAGTCACGTGGGGGGTGGCTATAATCCGGTCTATGCCCCACGACATCATCCGCTCCACGAGTTCTGCCGAAGTGGCGGAATCGGGCGAACCGTCGTCCACCCCCGGGATAATATGGCAATGGATGTCGGTGGCAAAAGGAAGTCTGGCAGGTTCTGATTTGCGGCTGAAGAAATTAAACATCGTGGAAGAGTTGGTTGACAGTGCAAAGTTACGGCTTTTTTGGCGAAAATCGCAACAACGGGAGTACCTGACTCCGGTTTTGACATTTTTTGTGGATTTTGTCCATTATTTAGAGGCGGTTATTTTGTTATTTCAAAGATTACATTTAAATTTGCCTATACTCTGATTCCAGCCGAATAATAAGGAAATCAATTCTAACCAAGCCGCAGAGCCTTTTCCGAGGCGTATCCGGCGCATAAAACTATAATTATGGAAAATGAACAATTGTTGAAAGAAGTTACAGCCAAAGCCAAAACCTGGCTCGGCGACGGCTACGATGCTGAAACCCGCGCGGAAGTGCAGCGGATGCTCGACAATCCCGACAAAACGGAGCTTATTGAATCGTTCTATAAAGATCTGGAATTCGGCACCGGCGGTCTGCGCGGCATAATGGGCGCCGGCTCCAACAGAATGAACATCTATACGGTAGGTGCCGCTACCCAGGGTCTCGCCAACTACCTTAAGGAGGCTTTCAGCGGTCTTGACGAAATCAGCGTTGCCGTAGGACACGACGTCCGCAACAACAGCCGCAAGTTTGCTGAAATAGTAGCGGATATTTTTTCTGCCAACGGCATAAAGGTCTACCTGTTCGACAGTTTCCGTCCTACTCCCGAGCTTTCTTTTGCCATCCGCTATTTCGGATGCCAGAGCGGCGTGAACATCACGGCTTCCCATAATCCCAAAATCTACAACGGTTACAAGGCATACTGGGAAGACGGCGCACAGATTATCGCTCCCCACGACGTCAACATCATCGACAACGTAAACCGTATCAAGTCGGTAAAGGAAATCAAGTTCCAGGGCGACAAATCGAAAATCCAGATTGTCGGCCCGGAAGTAGACGCTGCCTTCCTTGCCGATATCAAGAAGCTTTCGCTCAGCCCCGACGTGATTGAGCGTCATAAAGACCTCAAGATCGTCTATACCCCTATCCACGGCACCGGTGTGAACCTCATTCCCGCTTCGCTGCGCAACTATGGTTTCAATAACATTATCAACGTTCCCGAACAGGATATTCCCGACGGCAATTTCCCCACCGTGGAATCGCCCAACCCCGAGGTGCCCTCTGCGATGGCTATGGCCATAGCAAAGGCAAAAGAGGTGAACGCCGACATCGTCATGGCCTCGGATCCCGATGCCGACCGCATAGGCTGCGTGATACGCGATAACACAGGCGAATACGTGCTCCTCAACGGCAACCAGATTGTGATGATTCTTCTCAACTACATCATCACACGCAGGAGAGAACTCGGCCAGCTCGACGGCAATGAATATATAGTAAAGACCATCGTGACCACCGAGACCATCAAGCGTATCGCCGACGCCGCAGGCGTGAAGATGTTCGACTGCTTTACCGGATTCAAGTGGATTGCCGCCGTGATCCGCGACAATGAGAACACAATGAAATACATAGGCGGCGGCGAAGAGAGCTACGGATTCCTCGCCGAGACTTTTGCACGCGACAAAGACGCCGTTTCGGCCATCTCGCTTATGGCGGAGGCCTGCGCATGGGCAAAAGACAAAGGTATGGATTTCCAGGCCATGCTCGCCGACATTTATCTTAAATACGGTTACTCCCACGAGGTAGGAGTGTCGGTAGTCCGTCCCGGTAAGAGCGGAGCCGAAGAGATTCAGGCGCTTATGAAGAAATTCCGCGAGAATCCGCCCGCAACCCTCGCCGGCAGCCCCGTGGTAACCGTAAAGGATTATCTGAGCCTCAAGGCCACCGACACCGCCACCGGCAAGAGCGAGGACATGGATATGCCCACAACCTCGAACGTGCTTCAGTATTTTACTGCCGACGGTTCTAAGGTAAGCGTGCGTCCGTCCGGAACTGAACCTAAAATCAAGTTCTACATGGAAGTGCGTCTGCCTATGGCTTCTGTTGATGAATACGGAGCTTGCGGCGTGAAGGCCAACGAAAAGATTGAAAAGATAAAGAAGGATCTCGGAATCTGATAGATCCGATATTTCACAGCGCTTAAGGAGGGGGCGCCGGGTCAAACCGGCGCCCCCTCCGCTGCATTTACCCGGTTTATGTGCATGCAAAAAAAGGAGGAGTCGGATGAACCGGCTCCTCCCCTCACGTTTCAACTATTTATTTATGAGAGCCTCATTACCCGGTTTCACAACCAAATAAAGAGGACGAGGGATGTAGTAAATTCTTGCAGTTAAGCTATTTCTTGTCTTCACTTACATTATTAGAACAAACTGATGCGGTTTTGTGTCGATATAGTTACGCTAAAAGTGATTAAAAAACGTCAACCGTTTAACTGCTTATAACGTTTTAAGTTAAATAGTTGCGGAAATTAAAAGCCCTTGAGCGTCGTATTGGTTGGCGTCGTCATCCGGTCGGGTACCTGTCCCAAACTCTTAGTTTGTGTGGAAAGAAGGCTATGTTAAAGATAGTAAAATGTTGTAAAATTGATGATAGGTGGATAAACGGGATGTAAATTGCAGTATCATAATTAAATAGATTGTAAAATGAAGACTGTTCGTTAACTTGTGGTTTAACAGTTGTCCAATGGCAACTGAATGTTTAATCGTGTGAATGCACAAATTTTAATTATTTGTGCCATTTCGCTGCTGCTTTACAACATAGTTATGCCGCATAATGTTGTGGCATAGGATATTAGGCGTGTTATTCCGGAATAGCGGCTTTTTGAATGAATTGTTAATGCATGAAAAATATTGTAATCAATTCCGGCTGAAAGCGGCAGGAAATTAACATTACACCCTGACTGTTAAATTCTGTTGCGTTCTATTTCAATATGTATTAATTGCGCAAAATGCGTATTCTCAGCATTTTGCGATTTTGGAGAATGGATAAAATTGAGTAATTTTGCAATACCAAACATCGCAATTCGTAAATATATTTTAAGAAATACCAGTCATGATATTCAATATAAAGGCAATGGCGGCAGCGCTCATGCTCCCGGTTATGGCAACGACCGCCAACGCAAATCTTACCTCCTCTTCCTCAAACGAGACATATGAAGTATCTGCAGCCTTTGCAGAACGCGCCTTGGAAAATGCCCGCACTTTCTCTCCCTTTGCTGCTGCTGAAGTTGCCGCAGAGGCAACGTCGAGCGTACACCTCGACCTCGCAGGCAAAATGACCGATTACGCAGCCAAATTCCTCGGCACCCGCTATCGCTCCGGCGCATCGGGTCCGAAAGCTTTCGATTGTTCCGGATTCACAAGCTACGTTTTCCGCAATTTCGGCATCACACTCAACCGCTCGTCGCGCGACCAATATACTCAGGGCGAGCGCATTGATCGCAACGAACTCCAGCCCGGCGACCTAATGTTTTTCTCAAGCCGTTCGAGCGGCCGCGGAAAGGTAGGTCATGTAGGTATGGTAGTTGAGGTAAACGATGACGGCAGCTGTACTTTTATCCACGCTTCCACTAAGCGGGGAGTGGTTTATCAGAAATTCCCCGACGGCGGATATTATCAGCGCAATTACATCGGCGCTAAGCGCATTCTCGGTACTTCGGTTCACAAAAGCTAAGAAAATTCTTTTGTTCGCATAAACTGAAAAACCGGACTTGCCATTTCTGCAAGTCCGGTTTTTCAGTTTAATATTTTATTGACAGGCTCTTTTTGTTTGTTTAATGAAAGATGTGCTTGCTGTCAGTTCATTGTACTTTTTTCGCCGGGTCGGAGGGTGATTTTACGGGTTTCGCCGTTTACGTTCAGCGTCGTGCTGACGGGTTCAGTGATTCCGGGGGCGGGTGCGATGATGAAGTTTGCGACTTTGCCGTCGCGCCAGTCTATGTCGACAACAAAACCTCCGCGGGCACGCAGGCCTTTCACGCTGCCGTTTTTCCACTGCGAGGGCAACGCGGGGAGAAGCGTGATGCTCTCGGGTGTGGACTGCAGGAGCATTTCTGCAACTCCGGCAGTTCCGCCGAAATTACCGTCGATCTGGAAAGGCGCATGGGCGTCGAGCAGATTCGGATAAGTTCCTCCGCCCGTGCGCTTGTCGGGCCCGTCGTAGTTGTCGGGGCTTACATATTTGAGCAGGCGGCGATACATGTGGTATGCGCCTTCGCTGTCGGCGAGGCGGGCAAGGAGATTCACTCGCCAGCCTGTGCTCCAGCCAGTGGTATTGTCGCCTTTTATCTCGAGGGTACGGGCGGCGGCACGGGCGAGATCGGGAGTCTTTTCGAGCGAAATATGGCTGCCCGGATACAGACCGAACAGGTGTGACTGATGACGGTGGGTAGGATCGGCGTCGTTCCAGTCGTAATACCACTCCTGCAGGTTGCCGTTCGCACCGATTTTATAGGGTGCAAGACGCTTGAGAACGGTATTGATTTCCGACTGCAGCCTCTCGTCGGTGTTGAGGACGGCTGCGGCGTCGCGTGTGTCCTGGAGGCATTCGCGGATCATGGCGAGGTCGGCTGTGGCGCCGTAGAGTGTTGCTCCCTTGTAGCCGTCGGGGGTAAGATAGTTGTTTTCAGGCGATGTCGAGGGCGATGTCATTAGATATCCGTCTTTCTCAATCAGCCATCCGAGGCAGAATTCAGCGGCGCCGCGGAGTACGGGGTAGTAGCGCAGGAGATATTCGCGGTCGCGGGTGAAGAGGTAATGCTCCCAGATATGGGTTGCAACCCAGGCACCACCCATGGTCCAGTTTGCCCAGGTGGGATCGCCGGTGTGCTTGCCTACGGGGTTTGTCATCGCCCATATGTCGGAGTTGTGGCCGAGGCACCACCCGCGGGGAACGCCGTAGTATTCTTTTGCCGTTATTTCGCCTGTTGCGGGGAGGTTGGCTATCCATTCTATCATGGCGGTCCGGTGGAGGTCGCCGAGGCCGGTAACTTCAGCCGGCCAGTAGTTTTCTTCTACGTTTATATTAGTTGTGTAGTTGCTGCTCCACGGGGGCAGAAGATATTCGTTCCACAGGCCCTGAAGGTTAGCGGGCACACCGGGCGTGCGCGACGACGAAATGAGCAGATAGCGGCCGTATTGGAAATAGAGTTCCTCGAGGTCGGGGTTTATGTCAAATTTATCGGTGTAGTTTTTGAGCTGAATGTCGGTAGGTAGCGCTGCGATGGCGGGGTCGGTGGTGCCGAGGTCGATACTTACGCGGTCGAAAAGCTCCTTATAGTCAGCCTGATGCCGGGCGAGCAGCTTGTTGTAGCCGATGCCGGAAACGGCGCGGATTCTTTCGGCGGCAAGCTTTTTATAGTCGCGTCCGTCTTTCGCGGGGTCGCGGTCGAAGCCGTTGAACGACGTGACGTTCGTAATGTAAAGCGTCAGTGCGGCCGAGCCTTTTACTGTGATGGAGCCATCGGGATTGTCTGTTACCGATCCTCCGTCGCCTACGGCTTTCAGTATAGTGCAGAAACGGGTGCCGCGTTCGGGATCATAACGCAATTTTTCTCCGTCGGAGGTATAGCTGGGCATGGAAGTGTAGGCCACGAAACCGGTCGAAGTGATAGTGCCGCCGGAAGCGGTGGTGGTTACAGGCAGCTGCGAGCCGAGGCGCAGTGTGGCGTCGAGACCGCCGGGAACAGCCGTGGTTATCCGAACTACGATTACCGAATCGGGAGCCGATGCGAAATATGAAGTGGAAAATTCGTGGCCGTCGATTTTGTATGAGGTTGTGGCGAGCGACTCGGCGATATCGAGACGGCGCTGATAGCCCGACACTTTTCCACTGTGATTTTTGTAGGTTATGTCGAGGAATCCGAGCGGCTGGAAACTTTCAGAGTAGTGGCCCTGGATGTTGCGCTGCAGCGAGTCGGCAGCGCGGTAATCGCCGCGGTCGAGAGCTTCGCGCACACGGGGAACCCATGCATACGCCCCCGGAGAATATACGGTTGTGTCGGGGCCGCCTGTCCAGAGGGTTATATCGTTGAGCGACATACGGTCGCGTACGATGCCGCCGTAAATCACGGCACCGAGATTTCCGTTGCCTATTACGAGAGTCTCCTCGAAATATTTGGCCGGAAAATTGTATTTAAGGGCGAGATCCGACGCTGTTGCGGTCAGAGCGGCGGCCGTCAGCGCCAGCGCGGAAAATGTTTTTAATCCGATTTTCATGTTGTGCGGTTGGTATTTATGTATTTATGCGGTTATTCCGATCGGGTCCCGAGTTCGCGGATGGCACCGGTAAGAGGGTTGAAGTGGAGATATGCCGGCTCTTTCTTGCTGGTGAAGAGCGAAGGTGCGACTCCGAACACGATTCCGAGCTGAGCCACTTCGAAATCCTTGCTCGCGAGGGTAGAGCCGTCGAAATCAACCTTCACGTTGGCAGTACCGGGGATGCGGTATGCCACTCCGCCTTTGGGAAACGTCTTCTCTTCTCCTTTTTCATTTTTTGGGAGTTCGCCACGGGTGAGCGGGGTGATGGACACGTAGATCGGGTCGCCGGATAGATCTTCGGGACTTACCAGGCCGTCGAGCGCTGAAAGACGTGCGAATATAGTCCGGCGGAGAGTGCCGTCGTCGGGCACGCTGACGGTATATGTCCTTACTTCGACGGAGGTTGAGGTGGTGCCGAGAAACATTGCGGTGAGGGCCGCTTCCTGGTCGTCGAGCTGAGCGAGTGCAAGTTTCATGGCCTGCCCGTCGGAAGGCATTGCGTCGGCCTGACCCGCTATAATTTCGTTTCTGTTGCGGCGGAGTTCGTAGATTTTGGCCGCGGCGAGTTCGGCGCGTTTGGCCGACGACCGGCTCTGCAGCATCTCTTCGCTCACCGCCTGACGGGCCACCGGCATCTCGAGTATGGTAGGTTTGGCGGCTACAGCCTGAGGTAAGGGCGTTGAATTCACGCCGGCTTCGTATGTGTCGTCGTTGATCGACAGCGGAAAGTTGTTGTCGTCGATCATTATGTAGGCGTTGTTTCCGCCTTTCAGAGTCACGAGGTAACGTTCGTTTTCATCCGGCACGGCAGCGGCGTTTATCACGGCTTCGGTTATCTTCCATGAAGTCTGCGGCTCGGTGACGGGCGATGCGTTGAGATATTTTTTTGCATACTGGTAGAATTCGCCCGGAGTGCTGACGGTCTTTTCCGCCGCCACTGTTATTTCAAACGATGTAAGGGGGAGCGTGTAGATTATGCCGTACTCGTTTGCCTTGCTGGCGGTAAGTTTGCTTGTGGTCTGGGCCGCGAGAGAAGTCAGCGCGAGCGCGGCGGCCGATATGGTCAGGAGAAGTCGGTTCATTATCGTGTGGGTTAGAAGTTGAGAATCTTTTTGATTGCGAGGCCGATACTGTCGGCGATATCAGTGGCAAGAGTGCCGTAGACGCCCTGGGTGGATGCGGCTATGTCGCCGGCAAGACCGTGGATATAGACTCCGACCACGGCTGCAGTTTCGGGCTTGTAGCCCTGGGCGAGCAGCGAGGTTATTACCCCGGTGAGCACGTCGCCGCTGCCGCCGGTTGCCATTGCCGGGCCGCCGGAGGAATTGAAGAAGATCTTTCCGTCGGGGCGCACGGTGACGGTACGGTAGCCTTTCAGCACGATTATCACCTTATAGCGGTGTGCCGCTTCCACGGCACGCAGCAGCCGAGATTCTGCCGACGCCTGCGGCCCGAACAGACGGTCGAATTCTCCTGCGTGGGGCGTAAGAATCGACCCGGGAGTCAGATGGTCGAGAAGCGTGGGAACCTTGGCGAGTATGTTGATTGCGTCGGCGTCGAGCACCATGGGGCGGCGGATGGTCTTTATGAGGGTCTCGAGCGCGCCTTGGGTGGCGTCGTTTGTGCCGAGGCCGGGGCCTGCGCCGATTGCGCTGTAGTTCATGCGCGGAGTCATGTCGCTCACGAGGATTTCATGTCGGTCGGGGTCGAAAAGCGCCTGAGGAACCGAGGTCTGCAGCACGTTGAACCCGCAGCGGGCGGAGTGAACCGTAAGCTTGCCAACGCCGGCACGCAAAGCGCCTTTTGCCGCCATCACGGCCGCGCCCATCATGCCGTAGCATCCCGCTATCAGCAGTGCCGATCCGAAATCGGCTTTGGAACTGAACTTGGGGCGGGGGAGGAGCACACGGCGCACGTCCTCAGCCTCGATAAAGAAAAACTTGGTCGGTGTTTCGGCTATGGCTCTTTGGCTCAGCCCGATGTCGATTGTTTTCCATTCGCCCACGCAGGCCGCGTTGTCGGCGAGGAAAAATGCCAGACGCGGGAACTGAACGGCTATGGTGAGATCGGCGTGAACCACGTAGCGCGACAGCGTCCGTGCATTCCAGTCGCAGAACATTCCGGAGGGGACGTCGATCGACACAATCGTGGCTCCCGATTCGTTTATGTATTCCACCAGGGTAGTGTAGCCCCCCGAAAGAGGTTCGCGAAGCCCTGTCCCGAAAAGACCGTCGATTATAAGATGGTCGCGCTGAAGATTCGGGAAGTCGAAACTTCCGGTAACTTCATGGAGCATCGGAAAACCTGCTGCCAGCAGTTCTTCCTTACACAGCCTGCAGTCGCGCGACAGACTGTTGCCGTGAATGTTGAGCAGATACACCTCCGGCATGAAGCCTGTCTCGTAGAGGCGTTTTGCCACCATGAGGGCGTCGGCGCCGTTATTGCCCGATCCGGCGAAAATCACCGTAGGCTTGTTCGGACGCCATCGCGACGATATTTCGCCGGCAACCCCGTCGGCCACGCGGCGTATGAGTTCCATCGAAGATATCCCCTCCTGAGCTATGGTGATACTGTCGATGTTGCGTATGTTTTCTGTATTGAAAATCTTCATGATCTTATGCTTTGCGCAAAGTTACTAAACCGTCGCCGTAAAAGCAAATCCCCGTGCGAAAACCTCAGAAAATAAGACAGGAAACGGCACCTATGCAGGGCAGATTTTAGCGATGGCGGAGAATATCGTGCGTCCGAGGTAGGAGAGCAGGATGCCAAGTTTGTTTTTGGGCCTTACGCGAGGGTTGAAAAGGCTTTCGCGGCGATATGCGGTAATGAGTTCCCAGCAACTGTCGGCCGTTCCGGCATACTCTTTTTCCCGTCCCGAGCGCAGAAGCAGAATGAATATGTTGAAATTCGCGCTCAGACGGCGGTCGCGCGCCGCTTTGGCGAGCTGCGGATTCCTTTTTGACAGGTACTCCTCAATCCGGGCGGTTACCTTAAGCGCATCGAGCCTCGCAGGAGAGAATGTGTTGATGAAACTCTCGGGGTTCGGGCGGTAAAAATACACGTTGCGATCTGTATACGCCACACGGTCGGCGAGAAGGAAGATGCGGTAAAATATGTCGAGATCCTCGTAGCGTTCTCCTTCCCGGAACCGTTCCGATGTCCAGAGCCTCCGGTTGAATAAGTTGCCCCATGCCGAAGGCAGAAGTTGCCCTGTCTGGTAGAGGATCTGTTCTACGGCGTCGGCAGCGGATATTGCGGTGACTTTCCCTTCCGTGCCCCCCGGCGACGGAATTTTGCAGCAGGTGCGCCCCGACACGATTTCAACGTTTTCTGCAACGGCTGTCCCGACAAGCGCCTCTATGGCACCCGGGAGGAGTGCGTCGTCGCTGTCCGCAAACATTATCCATTCTCCCGTGGCAGTTTCGATTCCGGTATTGCGGGCTGCCGACACCCCTCTGTTGGGTGTGCGGATTATGCGCAGACGGCTGTCGGCGACGGCATAACCGTCGGCAACAGCCGCTGTATTGTCAGTGGAACCGTCGTCAACAACGATTACCTCTGTTTCGCGATACGATTGGGAGAGGATGCTGTCGAGGCATTCTCCGAGATATTTCCCGGCATTATATGCCGGAACTATCACCGAAACGGTCATTTTTTATCCGTGGCGGCGGTTGCGGTGCGCTTGAGCTGATAGCCGGCCGTGATGCCGTCGTACTGGTTAAGCAGTTTTGTCATGGTGGAGATTGAGCTGCTCTTTGTAAATTTGCTCACTTTCTCCATCAGGGTCATAAGTTTTGAAACGTCGAACGTCAGATTCATACGGTCACCGTTTTTAACTATGAAGCCTTCCATTTCGCCGATTTTTATACGCTTGAGCGCTTTGAAGGTAAACACGTAGTTACCCGTCTCCGGATTCTTGCTCAGAGTGCCGCTTACCGACGTTATACGCTGCCTGAACGTAAAGGTCGAGTCCTCGTTTATGGTGATTTTCAGCGAATTGATGCCGGCAGCCTTATAGTATGGCTCGAGCTTGTTCTCTACCTGCGTGGCTGCTGCGGCGCCACCCGCCTTCAGCAGGAAATTGTCGCTTTTGAACGTGACGGCGGGAGCCACATACTCCCATTCGCCCGCGAGGTCTTTAATCTCGATTTTGCCCGACGAGATGCCGAGCGCGTTGCCAAGTCCTGAGAGCATGTCGCCTATGCTTTTGCCGCTTTTTTCGGAATCCTTGCCGGTGTCTGATTTTTTGCTCAGTCCGCTCAGAATGTCCTTCAGATCCTGGGCCTGCGAAGCCGGCGCGCACACGGAGATGATGAGAGATGCTGCTATAAGAATAAAAAATCTTTTCATTAGGCTCATTTATTTATAATTCTGGCAATCACGTCTTTTATCCTGTCGGCGAGAGCGTTTGCCTCATCCATGGTCGATGCCTCGCTGTAGATGCGGATTATAGGTTCGGTGTTGCTTTTTCTCAGGTGTACCCACTGCGTGGGGAAGTCGATTTTCACGCCGTCTATGTCGGTGATTTTCTCACCCTTGAATTCATCTTTAACTGCGGCGAGGATGGCGTCGACGTCGAGGTCGGGGGTGAGCTGCATCTTGTTTTTAGCTATCTGATAAGCGGGATAGCCTGCCTTGAGTTCGCTTACCTTCTTGCCGCTCTTGGCGAGCAGGGTGAGGAAAAGAGCCACGCCCACGAGCGCGTCGCGGCCGTAGTGTGCTTCCGGATAAATCACTCCTCCGTTGCCTTCGCCGCCGATTACGGCTCCTGTCTTCTTCATCAGCGTAGTTACATTGACTTCGCCTACTGCGGCGGCGTTGTATTCGCATCCGTGGGCTTCGGTAACGTCGCGCAGGGCGCGCGACGAACTGAGGTTCGACACTGTCGGGCCGGGCGTGTGGCTCAGAACGTAGTCAGCCACGGAAACCAAAGTGTATTCTTCCACAAACATCTCGCCGTTTTCCATCACGATTGCGAGGCGGTCAACGTCCGGGTCAACCACAAAGCCCACGTCCGCCTTGCCGTCCTTCATCAGGTCGGAAATTTGGGTGAGGTTTTCAGGGATGGGTTCGGGAGTGTGGGCGAATTTGCCTGTTGCCTCACAGTTGAGTTCGATTATGTTTTTCACGCCGAGCGCGCGCAGAAGCTGCGGAATCACAATGCCGCCCACAGAGTTGACGGCGTCGACAGCCACGGTGAAATTCGCCTTACGGATGGCTTCGGTATCTACGAGTTTCAGCGCCAGCACCTGGTCGATATGGCGGCGGTTGTAGGTGTCGTTAATGTATTCGTGTCCGAGACTGTCTACTTCGGCCGACTCAAACTCTTCGGCCTCGGCTATGCGGAGCACCTCCTTGCCCTGGGCGTCGTTGAGGAATTCACCGTTTTCGTTGAGCAGTTTGAGAGCGTTCCACTGCCGCGGATTATGGCTGGCGGTCAGAATTATACCTCCGCAGGCATTCTCGCCTGTAACGGCTATTTCTGTCGTAGGAGTGGAGGCGAGGCCGATGTTCACCACGTCGAATCCCATGCTGCAGAGGGTGCCGACAACTATGTCGCTTACCATTCTGCCGCTCAGACGGGCGTCGCGTCCCACTACTATGGTGTTCGACTTGCGTGTTGTGGTCTTGCGGATGAAAGTGGCGTAAGCTGAAGTGAATTTCACTATGTCTAAGGCAGAAAGCCCTTCGCCGGGGCGGCCGCCTATTGTGCCGCGGATACCGGATATGGATTTGATGAGTGACATATTATTCTGTATTGCAGAGTGTTAGATCTGACTCTTGAAATAGCTGATTGTATAAAGGAAGGGGATTACATTGGAGATTTCGTCGCTCCAGCCGTCCTGCGATTTTACTATGAGGTTCACCTTGCAATTGTAGCCGAGATATTTGAGCGGCATCTGTATGCCTTCGCCGTAGGTGGCGGAATTGGTGTTCTGGAAATCGTCGTAGATGAAATACATCGACGTTGTCGACATATCTTCTGCATTGCCCGATCCCACGAGCTTCTCGCCCGGCACGTAGTAGCGGAGATTGTAGCGGATGAAGCGGAAATATACCCGCGCACCCTCCTCTGCTTTCTCGGTGTCGCCCTTCGACAGCACCTGCATAAACACGTTGCCGTCTTCGTCGAGCTGGTAGAAGGGGGCATCCTCGCCCACTTCGAAATTCCCGTCCTCGGGGATTACATCCGATACCCGCTGGTTTGCCAGATACAGGTTCACCGCCTTGTTCTCTTCATTGAGCAGGTCGGCATAACTTTTTGAATCGCTGCACGATGAGGCTATGATTCCGAGAACGGCCGCGAGAGCCGGCAGAAAGATCGTTTTGAGTATTTTCATTTTTTGTCTGAGATTTTCGTATATGATTCTAATTATGGTTGTAAACGTCGAATTCGGGCATTATGCTCAGCAGCCGGCTCACGGCGTCGCTTAGCGTGCCGTGAAATTCACCTCCCGCGGCATTGAGATGTCCTCCGCCCCCGAAGTATTTCTCACACATCAGGTTTACCGGGAAATCGCCCTTTGAGCGGGTGGAAATCTTCACGTATTCCGGCGAGTCCTCGCGCATGAACACCGAGTAGCTCACCTCCGGAATACTCAGCGGCACGTTTACCAGACTCTCCGTGTCGCCCTTGGCGTAGCCGAACTCTTTCAGTTCGTCTTCCGACAGTGTTATCAGCGCCGCCTTATGATTGGGGAACAATATCATCTTATACTGCCCGTAGCCGCATATCCGCAGCCTCGACTCGCTGCAGGTGTTGAAAACCTGGGTATATATCTTGTCCTTGTCTATGCCCTTCTTCAGCAGGTCGGATATAATAATGTATAGGTCTGGGTCGTTGGAGTTATAGCTGAAATTTCCGGTATCGGTCATCATTCCCGTGTAGATGCACTCCGCAGCGGCGCGCCTTACGTAGCGTGTGAGCCGGAGCTGCCACAGGAGCATATAGAGCAGCGCCGAGGTCGACGATACCTCCGGATGCGAGATCACAACGTCGGCTGCCAGAACCGGGTCGAGGTGATGGTCGATCATGATCTTGCGGGCTGTCGAACTGTCGAGTGCGTCCTGAAGCTTGTCCACCCGCTTCGTGTCGTTGAAATCCAGACAGAAAATCAGGTCGGCGCCCGCTATGAGGTTCCTTGCGTAGTCGGCCTGACGTGTGGCCACTACTATATTTTTGATTCCGGGCAGAAACAGCAGCAGTTTCGGCGCACAGTCGGGAGTGACTACGGTTACATCCTTGCCCATCGCCCTCAGTGTGTGCCAGAGTCCGAGCGACGAACCCAAAGCATCGCCGTCGGGCGACACATGGCAGGTGATGACGATTTTTTCCGCATTCCCGATCAGCTCATTCACCTCGGTAGCGGCAGTCATATTGATTTCGAGTGTAAATCTTCCGTTCTGCATATAGGCTACAAAGATAGCAAACTTCCGCCACTCTTCAAAATTTATAAATAATCCGCCCTCGGCTATCCGACCCCATAAAAGAGCACGGCTCTCTCATTCGAAAATACTTTGAAACCTGAAGAATATGTTCAGGACTCGCTGAATCAATGGTGTTTTTCCTTTTGCAAACTTATCGTCATACTGATATAACTGACTGAGTGTCAACGTACGGACGTGATTCTTCACAATGCGGTTTAAATAAGATAGAATACAAAATGCCATTGCCATAACCACCGACGCCCATTTTTATTTTGCAATTGCGTGATAAAATACTTATAAACAGCGTGTTGTAGGGGCGCTATACTTAGCGCCCGCAGAATCGAAAGCATATTATACCCGGAACAATATGATGCTGAAAGAAAATGCCCGGATTCAGAGGGCGCTAAATATAGCGCCCCTACAATATTCTGATTACTAATTGTTTATTGTATTATCGCAACATCGCTATTGGTGGTGCTCCCCGGCAACTGTATTCTGTTTGCTGGCATATTTAAACCGCATTGTGAAGAATCATGTCCGAACAATACGCAGGTTATCAGCGCATTGTCTAATTGGGTATATTGCCCTCTAATTCATTAAATTCGCTATCGTGGTCTTAAACGAAAGATCCGTGTGTTTTTTAGCGAGGACAGCCCTTTTGCGAAAAAAATGTAGTTGCAGCGCCTGTTGCTGAATAATGGTTTTTCCACATTGATTATACCCTTGATTATACCCTTGTCGTTCTCACCTCCTCCTCCTGTTCTCAAAACCTCCTGTTTCTACTGTTCTACTGTCCCCAAAAAGCTCCTCTGTCCAAAAAATTTTTCGTCTCTCCAGAAAAAAAGCGACATTATCGCAATGCTCCCCGCCCGTTCCCGTATTATCTTTGCGGAAAATTAATCTTATCCTACTATGAAAGAACTCACAATTTACCAGGAAGCCAAGGCTAAGACCGCGCCTTGCAAAATCTCCCACCAG